>Ga0310697_10000962_pt1 | contig 36013 bp, 26 predicted proteins | sample 172DNAGHGlowgp2_FD_203883 | JGI IMG/M metagenome (GOLD analysis project Ga0310697, IMG submission 203883) | Sheep rumen microbial communities from Palmerston North, Manawatu-Wanganui, New Zealand - 1728 DNA GHGlow gp2 (v2) (version 2) | ecosystem: Host-associated > Mammals > Digestive system >... | reverse complement strand
GAATACGAACTACAAGAAGTGAATAACAAATTAGGTGCATTGCGCAGAGCAATCATACTTGCCGAAGAAGCATAAAACTGAACGATATGAAAATAGCATTGATTGATAATTACGACAGTTTCACATACAATCTGTACCACTTGTTGAAAGAACTCAACGTGGAAGTGAGCGTGTTCCGAAACGACCAGTTTCAAATGAACGAACTGGAGGCATTTGACAAGATTTTACTCAGTCCCGGACCGGGCATCCCAAAAGAATCGGGCTTGCTGATGGACGTGATAAAAACATACGCCGGCCAAAAGCCGATTTTGGGAATTTGCCTTGGCGAACAAGCCATCGGCGAAGCATTCGGAGGTACGTTGACAAACCTATCCAACGTGTTCCACGGAGTTCAAACGCCAACCGATATTGTAAAAGAGGATTATTTGTTCAATAATCTTGACAAGGAAATTCCCGTCGGACGCTATCATTCCTGGGTTGTTGACAAGGATTCGCTACCAAACGATTTGGAAATTCTTGCGGTAAGCAAGGAAGGGTTTGTAATGGCTCTGCGTCACAAGACATACGACGTGCGCGGCATTCAATTTCACCCCGAATCGGTACTTACTCCCGACGGAAAACAAATAATGAAAAACTGGATTTTAAACTAATGTGATATGGAAAATTGTTTAAGAAAAATTGTTGCTCAAGAAACGTTCACCCGAAATGAGGCAAAAGAAATAATGCACGAAATTGTTGACCAAAAATATTCCGATATGCAAATCGCCGCAATATTGATGGGCATTCAAACTCGCGGCGTTACCGTTGATGAAATTTTAGGATTACGCGACGGTTTGTTGGAAACTGGCGTTCACACCGATATGAAACCGTATCAGGTGATTGACATTGTCGGTACTGGCGGTGACGGAAAAAATACGTTCAACATCTCAACTTGTTCGTGTTTCGTAGTTGCTGGCGCTGGCTACAAGGTTGCAAAACACGGAAACTACGCCGCTTCGTCGGTGAGTGGTGCGAGCAATGTGCTCGAAGCCCACGGTGTTAAGTTTACAGCCGACAACGATGCGTTAAAACGCAGTTTGGAAGAATGTGGCTTTGTTCACCAACACGCACAATTGTTCGCCAAAGGAATGAAATGGGTCGGTCCTGCCCGAAAAGCTTTAGGACAACTGGGAACTCCTTCGTGCTTCAATTTGTTAGGTCCGCTGGTAAATCCCTGCAATCCTGATTATCAGTTGCTTGGAACGGCAAATTTGGATCAGCAAAGATTGTATCATCAAGTATATCAACGAATTGGTATAAAATATGGCATTGTAACCAGCATAGACGGCTACGACGAAATTTCGCTTACTGGAAGTTTCAAAATAGTGTATAATGAGGAAGAACACGTCTATCAGCCGGAAGAATTTGGCATGCAGGTCATTAATCCAAAGGAAATCTACGGCGGAAGTACGCTGGAAGAAGCAAAGGAGATTTTCGACGCCGTATTGGAAAACAGGTCAACTTTGGCACAAAAGAATGTGGTTCTTATAAACTCCGCATTCGCAATCCACGTGATTGAACAACAAAAGACGTTCAACGAATGTCTGTCGCTGGCAAAAGAATCGCTCGAAAGCGGACGTGCATTGCAATGTTTGAAAAAATACATCGAACTAAATTCGTAAGCTATGGCCGATATTTTGGAGGAAATCGTTGATAATAAGCGTATTGAGGTTGATGCGGCAAAACAAAAACTGCCGTTTTACGAACTTGCCAAACGTGTGGAGCAGTTTTTAGCTGAAAATCCGCTGAAACCACGTTCCATGCACGATACGCTGATGACAAGCAAGTCGGGAGTCATTGCGGAATTTAAGCGGAAATCACCATCGAAAGGATGGATTCACGCTGACGCAGTGCCGACCGACGTGGTGCCGTTGTACGAAAAAAATGGTGCCTCGGCTGCTTCCATATTGGTTGACGAAAAGTATTTCGGCGGCTCCAAACACTTCATCGAAATGGTGCGCCCAATGGTTTCCCTTCCAATTTTGTACAAAGAATTTATTGTTGACGAATATCAGTTGTACGAGGCGAAACTTGCTGGTGCCGACACCGTGTTGCTCATTGCGGCTACGCTTTCGGCTCCGATGGTGAAAAAATTGGTGGAAACCGCCCACCAGCTTGGTTTGGAGATTTTGTTCGAGGTTCATTCCGTGTCGGAATTGAACAAAGTCGTGCCTGAAACCGATATGCTCGGCGTGAACAACCGTCATTTGGGCACGTTCGTCACCGATGTGCAATGGTCGTTTGACATTGCCGACAAACTATCGAAGGATTTTTTGCTCGTGAGCGAAAGCGGCATAAGTAATCCGCAGACTGTGAAAGAATTACGGAATGTTGGCTATAGAGGATTTCTCATCGGAGAATGCTTTATGAAAGAACAAAATCCGGGTGAAGCGTTGAAAACATTTATTCAAAATATAGAGCAATGTTGATAAAAGTGTGCGGAATGCGTGATTCCGAAAATATGAAGGCAATTGCCGATTTAGACGTAGATTTTATGGGGATGATTTTCTATCCGAAATCAAAGCGATATGTCACCGAAGTGCCGTCGTTCCGCCCATTGCGGCAAAAATTGATTGCGGTGTTTGTGAATGCCGACATCGACGAAATAGCCAAAACCGTGGAAACCTTTCACTGCGATGGTATTCAGTTGCACGGCGATGAAACGCCTGAAATTGTACGTTCGTTGAAAACGAAGTGTAATTGCTTGGTTATTAAAGCATTCCAAATTGCAAAAGTCGAAGATTTGCAGAAAACAAGCCTGTACGAAAACTTGTGCGATTATTTTTTGTTCGACACGGCAACGCCTTCGTACGGTGGAAGCGGTGAATCGTTCGACTGGTCGGTACTTGCCGAATATCAAGGTAAAACGCCGTTTTTGTTAAGTGGCGGCATTGGAGCAGAAAGTGTGGAACGAATCAAACAATTTTCGCATCCGCAGTTTGCTGGAATCGATATAAATTCTAAATTTGAAACCAGTCCTGCTGTGAAAGATGTGGAGAAGGTGAGGACATTCGTAGAAAAATTAAGAATTAATAATTAAGAATTAATAATTGTTGGAACGTGCCATGAAATACTATAGATTAGATAAATTTTTGTTAGACAGGAAACTATGAATCCAAAAAAGCCAGGAAAAAGAGAAATCAGCAAAGCGTTGAGTGATTTAGAAAAAAAAGATACTTTATGCAGAAGAATCGTTTCCAAAAAATACGGATGGAAACAACATAGTTTCATCAATTGGAAAGTTGAAGGTGGATATTATTTTTATTTGCGGCATCTCAATTGCTATAGTGGGGCATTTTTGTACGTCAAGCCCCTTTATATAGACGATTTGTGGTGGGATATTTTCGAAATATCCAGCAACAAAAAAGAACCCATGAGCTTGAGGGGAAATGGTACGTTTTCATTAGATGGCGTAAGAATACTGGAGACCCCCGATCTTTTTGACATTAGAACGAATGAGCGTGAGGCAGAGTATGAATTAGAAAAAATACAGAAATATTCCGACGAAGATATCGAAAAGATTTGGGACAATGTTTTCCAACAATTTGATAATGAGGTTCAGCGGTTTCTCAAAGAAAATCCCGATCCTGATTCCTATTTTCCAGAAGAGGAAAAATGCTATGAATATTACACGCTTATAACGTATTTACATGCAGGAGATAGGCAAAAAGTTTTGGACAAGATTGTGGAGTTCCGAGCAACTCCAGATCGAATGAAGACTCGTTTTGCATGGTCATATGATGACGGCACATCAAGAGATGGACTCGACTTTATCGAAGCATGGTGTTTGCGAGAACTCGCAGAGCAAGGCGATGTGATGGCTCAGTACAAACTTGGGACGGCGTATGAAGAAGGTTCTTGTGTTCACATAGATAATGAAAAAGCAGTCTTTTGGTATCGCAAAGCGGCGGAACAAGGAAATTCATCAGCTCAATACAGTCTTGGAAGGATGTTCGATTACGGGTGCGGCGTCCCCGAAGACAAACAAGAAGCCGCCATTTGGTATCGTAAAGCCGCAGAACAAGGCGACGGGAATGCCCAAAACGATCTTGGCATATTGTTACTTTACGGAGAAGGCGTTCCAGAAGACAAATCAGAAGCCATATTCTGGTTTCGAAAAGCATCCGAGCAAGGGCTTAAAGAAGCTCAATATAATCTTGGTGTACGATACCTTTTTGGAGATGGTATTTCCGAAGACAAGCTGCAGGCCTTTACCTTGTTTCAAAAGGCAGCGGCACAAGGATTCGCATCGGCACAATTCAGGCTCGGCAAGATGTATGATGACGGAGGCGTCGTTCCTGAAAACAAGACTGAGGCGGCAAATTGGTATCGCAAAGCCGCTGAACAAGGCGACAAGGAAGCCCAAAACAATCTTGGTGTTTTGTTCCTCAACGGAGAAGGCGTTCCAGAAGACAAATCGGAAGCGGAATCTTGGTTCCGCAAAGCTGCCGAGCAAGGGCTTGAAGCTGCTCAAAACAATCTCAACTTAATATTACAAGACAACCAAGATACTCATGCTAAAGGAATAAAGTACATTATAAAATTGATGCAAATCATAAATCGTTTGAAAAAATTAAAATAAAAATACAATGAACAGAATCAATCAATTATTTCAGACAAAATCAAACAACATTTTGAGTCTTTATTTTTGTGCAGGAGCACCAACGTTGGACGGCACAGTTTCGGTGCTTCAGGCAATGGAACAGAACGGAATCAATATGGTGGAAATTGGCATCCCGTTCAGCGACCCTATGGCCGACGGTCCAGTTATTCAGACGGCGGCAACCAAGGCGTTGCGAAATGGAATGTCGCTGAAAACATTGTTTTCGCAGTTGCGTGACGTTCGCAAAACGGTGAACATTCCGCTTATTCTCATGGGATACTTGAATCCTGTGATTCAATACGGCTTTGAAAACTTCTGCAAAAAATGCGTCGAAGTTGGTGTTGACGGAATGATTTTGCCCGATTTGCCTTTCAAAGACTATTTGGAAGACTATAAACCTATTGCCGACAAGTACGATTTGCGAATCATTATGCTTATTACTCCCGAAACAAGCGAGGAGCGTATTCGTTTCATAGACGAACACACCGACGGCTTTATTTATATGGTGTCGTCGGCAGCCACAACAGGGGCTCAAAAAACGTTCGACGACCAGAAACAGGCATATTTCAACCGAGTTCACGCAATGAATCTCCGCAATCCGCTGATGATTGGCTTTGGCATCTCGAACAAACAAACGCTGGAATCGGCACAGGCAAACGCCAACGGGGCTATCATCGGCTCCAAGTTCGTACAACTGCTCGACGAGGCAAATGGCGATGCGGAAAAGGCAGTGAAGAATTTGTTTGAGTGCTTGGGGAAATAAGTTTTAAAGCTCAATGCAATTCACAATGGAACGTTGTTGCGAATATGCAATTACAAAAAACGACCGTCCACTTGGACAGTCGTTTTTTTTGTAGAGTGAAAATTCCTATTTCCTAACTCATAATTCGTACCTCAATTAGTGTTGCCACTTCTTGAAGAAGTCGTTACCCTTGTCGTCAACCAAGATGAAGGCAGGGAAGTCTTCAACTTCGATTTTCCAAATGGCTTCCATGCCAAGTTCAGGGTATTCAACACATTCAATTGATTTGATGTTGTTTTGTGCCAAAATTGCAGCAGGGCCACCGATAGAACCAAGATAGAATCCACCGTGTTTCTTGCAGGCATCGGTAACGCATTGTGCGCGATTACCTTTTGCCAACATTATTAAACTGCCTCCGTGGTCTTGGAATTCGTCAACATACGGATCCATACGGCCGGCAGTTGTCGGACCCATTGAACCGCACGCCATTCCCGAAGGTGTTTTTGCTGGACCGGCATAGTAAATTGGGTGGTCTTTAATATATTGTGGCAAATCTTCGCCTGCATCCAAGCGGGCTTTCAGTTTAGCGTGAGCAATATCGCGACCGACTATGATAGTTCCGTTCAAACTCAAACGTGTTGAAACAGGATATTTCGACAATTCTTTCAGAATGTCTTTCATTGGCTGGTTCAAGTTGATTTTTACCACGTCGCCTTCGCCAGCGTTACGAAGTTCTTTTGGAATCAACTCGCCTGGATTGTCGTCCATTTTTTCAATCCAGATACCTTGTTCGTTGATTTTACATTTTATATTTCTGTCGGCAGAACAACTTACGCCCAAACCGATTGGACAGCTTGCTCCGTGGCGTGGCAGACGGATAATGCGAACGTCGTGAGCCATATATTTACCGCCGAATTGAGCACCAAGACCGATTTTGTGAGCTTCTTCCAGCACTTGTTTTTCCAACTCAACATCGCGGAACGCACGTCCGTATTCGTTTCCTGTGGTTGGCAACGTGTCGTAGTAGTGAGTCGAAGCCAATTTCACCGTCAGAAGGTTCTTTTCTGCCGAAGTTCCGCCAATTACAAATGCAATGTGGTATGGCGGACACGCAGCCGTTCCCAACGTCTTCATTTTTTCAACAAGGAACGGAACCAATGTTCCCGGATTTTGAATGCGGGCTTTGGTTTCCTGATACAGATATGTCTTGTTGGCAGAACCGCCACCTTTGGTCACGCACAAAAATTTGTATTCCATACCTTCGGTTGCCTCAATGTCGATTTGAGCAGGAAGGTTACATTTTGTGTTCACTTCTTCGTACATTGAAAGAGGAGCGTTTTGCGAGTAACGCAGGTTTTCTTCCGTGTAAGTTTTGTACACGCCGAGCGAAAGAGCTTCCTCGTCGCAGAATCCAGTCCACACTTGTTGACCTTTTTCACCGTGGATGATAGCCGTTCCCGTATCTTGACACAAAGGCAGTTTGCCTTTCGAAGCCACGTCGGCGTTGCGAAGGAATGTGAGGGCAACATATTTGTCGTTGTCGCTTGCTTCGGGGTCAGAAAGAATTTTTGCCACTTGTTCGTTGTGGGAACGACGCAACAAGAACGATACGTCGCGGAAAGCGGCGTTTGCCATGGCCGTCAGACCTTCTTTTTCGATTTTAAGGATTTTGTGACCTTCGAATTCGCTAACCGAAACGTAATCCTTTGTCAGTAAATAATATTCCGTCTTGTCTTCGCCAAGAGGGAACATAGGTTGATAATGAAATTCTGCCATATTTATGTGTTTTATTTTTGTTTTGTATCGAATATTAGGCACGCACCAATTGAAAAGTGCATCAAAGTTGATTTTGTGTACATTGAGTTAGGAACTCTGTCGTTCAGTTCTTGCAATGCGTTTGATTCCACAGGGAACGAGCAGCCAGCTTTTGCTGTGATTTTGAAATGGTCGTAGCCAAGACGGAGGAACAACAATGGCTCAATGTGGAACATTGCAAAATGTTCGGTTCCGTTGGTGTTTTGGCTTGGATCGGCTGCGTCAATAGTTTCCCATTTGAATTTGTGGAACGTGGGCGCAAGTCTGAATGCCAAACCAAAATCACAGAATTTTGAAGAAAATCCAGTGTTCAGCTGACCAAAAATCATCGTATATTTTGAGTCGTATTTTTCAAGCACGTTAGTGTGGTAGTCGTTTTCATCGTCAGCGTGGCAGAAGCCCATACCTCCAAATGCTTCCATTTTGAAATGGTCTTTGTTGAACATGTTGTAATACCCAACGCCAAGTTCATAATGGCGGTTATTGAATTTTCCCCAGTTTGTGAGGTCGAGTAGGGTAGAATCCTCGTCTTTGCTGGTGTATATGTCGTAAGCATTGGTAAAGTTTCCATACGAAATATTCGTTTGTGCCATTGCCGCCAAATGGTCGGTGATGGCGTAGTCAACGCCTAATTGCACTGCGTTTGTGGTAAGCGACAGTTCACCTTGAATTTCACCTTGCTCCGATAGTAATGGCGTGTTCACCATACTTGGAATGTACATCGACGAACAACTTGAGAATGCAAACGTGCACCAAAGTCCAATTACAAGTAACAATTGTTTTCGCATAGTCATTATTTTTATAATTTGTAAATGTACAATATTTTCTGTTTTCGATGAAATTTGAATGTCAATTTGTGTAAAATTCTTGTATTACTTCGTTGATTGCCAAAAATTTCCACAAATACGTATCGCCCGATTGTCGTTATTCCTCTGCGTTACAAATCAATAATGTTGTTTTTGATAGCGTATTTTATAAGGTCAACCTGTGTCTTGAGGTTGAGTTTCTGCATAATGTGCGTTTTGTGGGTTTCCACAGTGCGGATGCTAATGTGCAGAGTGTCAGCTATTTCAGGGTTAGTGTAGCTGCTTCCCCACAACGAAAGTATTTCGATTTCACGGGAACTTAACTTTTCAACTTCTTCATTTTCAGGCTTTTCGTTTTTCTGAATTGACGATACGTAACGGTTCAGCAAAATATTGGTGATACATTTACTAAAATAGTCGTAACCGTTTCGTAATGAGTAAATTGCCTCGAATAAATCTTGGCTTGTGGCGTCGTGCGACAAAAATCCTTTTGCGCCAACTTTTATAATGTTGAATATGGTTTCTTCGTTTTCGGCATACGAAATAATCAGAATTTTCGCCTTCAAATGGACTTGTTGGATAGCCTCCACATCGGAAATGTCGTCGTTTGTGATTTTATGGATGTTTTTAATTACAATGTGGACTGGCTCGCTGTAGGATTGATGAAGAAAATCGTTAGTGCGGGAATAAATTCCTAGCACTTTGAAATCGTCGTTCGACTCAATGAGCATCGCAATGCTTTCAGCTTGCAGGTGGTGGGTTCCAATGACAACTACATTAATCATACAATTCTTATAAAGTTTCGTTTACAAAGATAGTGGCACTTCGTTCTTTTCCTTGCATATACACGCAAAGATTTTTTTCAAAACGTACGTGAACGAAAAATTCGGTTTGTTCCACAACTTTTTGGCTCTTGAGAATGTCCCAGTTTATGAAATTTTCCTCGTTCATGTGTTCCAATGCGAAGTAACCTATGTTCATAGTGGAAATGTTGTGGAAGAAATGCGAGCCGAGCGATGCGTCAAGTGGAAAGTTCGACAGGCTGATTTCCACAATCACCTTGGCGTTTGAAATCTGCGACCACATTACAGGAATACCTAAGAATCTGTCGCTTGTCCCCCAACGTCCCGGTCCTATTAGCAAGTATTTCCGTCCTTTTTCCACCATTTTTTTGTTGATTCTTTCAATTTCCGACACCATCTCCAATGTGCGGAGTTTGTCGAATTTGTCGAGATTTACATACACCGCGTCGCAAATATTTTCTATGAATCCGTTACCCATACTTGTGGTTGTGTGAAGCAATTGCGGTGCGTTTTTCAATACTTCGGGGAATGTGTTTTCGGTAAGAAGACTGCCTGTAAGTGGCTTAATCTGAAGTAAATAGAATGAAGGGACTCCGTCTTCATTTTCGTTAAGATTTACCGCAAATTCTATTTCCACAGGCGTACCCATCGCTTCCTGAACTGTGTTCAAAATCAACGTAAGAATCTCAGCGAGAGGCGCATAGTCGTATTTGAGAATGTCAGCGAAATTGATTATGCGTGGTCCATAGCTCGAAAGTCCTGGTTCAATACGGTCGTTTTCATAGTTGTATGTTGACGCACAGTGGTTGAGCGTTTTGTGGTTTTCCGCTTCGGAGATTGGCAGCAGTGTGAGTGCGGCATGTTCGCCGTCGCGCACGTAATTCACATCTTGTTTCGAAAAATCAACAGCATAAAAATGTGTCTGTGAGGATTTTATCTGGTCTTTCGTACTCATTATTTCTACTTTGGGGTAATGGGGCGAAAAACGGTATGCATTTCCTCCATCAACAATGTAGAAACCAAGTCCCACGGCACACACGGCAAAACCTTCCTCTGGTTTCATGTGGGCGATGGGGTAGTAGTTGTACGACTGTGCCACACCGCAAATGTGCGGATAAAAATATTGGTCGTAGTAGTCGCCCACAACTTCCTGAATCACAATAGCCATTTTTTCCTCTTCCAGCTTGTGGCTGGTCGATTTGTAAAATTCCTTCACTTGGTCGCTGTAAACCGACGCATAGACTAATTTAATGGCGATTTCCAAATCGTTCAACCGCTTGGTTAAATCCTTGCTGTTGTTCGGAATTATATAGGTACTAAAAACTCCTGCAAGTGGCTGTGTCACAGAATCTTCGAATATGCTCGACGAGCGGACGGCAAGTGGCTTCGACACTTGTTCCAGTAGAATTGCCAATTTTCGCCGCACATCTTCTGAAAGTCGTCCGGCGATGAACATGTTTTTAATCTGTTCGTCCGATAAGTCTTTGGAAAATAGATTTTTACCCGCAAAATTGTGTTTGATGAACAATTCAAATTCTTCCGTTCCAATTACAGCGGTTTTTGGCGTTCTAATTGCCATTTGGTCGGCATAAGGATTGATGTCGATGTTGTTGATGAGCGTGTTCACAAACGCCAATCCGCGTCCTTTCCCGCCCAACGAGCCAGCCGCAAGCGAAACCACGTTTTTCTCGTCGAGTACGGCTGTTTCTTCAAACGACAAGATTTTTCCCCGTTTCTTTGTTTGGCGGTATTCGTCAAGAATCACGTTGTTCATTTCGCGGAGTTTGCCCACATCGTTGTTCAAGTCCGACAGGTTCACAGGATTCAGTTTTCGTGCTAATTCAATTTCGCCGCGTCCCATCAACCAAATAGAGAACTGGTTTTGGTCGGCGTGGTATTTCAGCGAATCGTCGGGGATGGTGCGGAGCAGCATCTCAAATTCCCGGAGATTCTTGGCTTTTGCAATCGGTTCGCCTTTTCCGTTGCGGAAAATGAAATCGCCATAGCCGAAATTGTGCATCACGAATTTCTTAATTTTATCGAGAAGCATATCCGACTTTTTATTGACGAATTTTGCATGGATTTCCTTGGCGTACTGTGCGTATTTCAATTCCGAAGACTGAATCAAAATAGGCATATTTACGTTGTATTCACGCACGCGCTCCATAAATGCAAGTCCTGCGTTTTTGTCTAACATTCCGTTTCGCTCGAATTCCATATCGGAAATCACGCAGGTCATAAAGTCTTTATATTTATTGAATAGGAACGTCGCTTCCTCGTAGTTCCGCGCCCACAGCAATTTTGGCCGAGAACGGATTTTTGACAATTTTTCCAGTTCGTTCGACTCGAAATTCGAGATTTGTTCACCCACTTGGTTGAACAGCACCGAGAATATGATTGGCAGATATTTGGAATAATATTGCGTGGAATCTTCGATGAGCAACATGGTTCGCACCAAACCGATTTTCGTGTCGTTCTCCACGTTGGCAAGGTCTTCGAGCGATTTCACCATTGCAAAGAAAATTTGCGAATCACCGCTCCAGATGAATATTTTGTTGAACAAGGTTGTTTTGGCAACCATATCTTCAAAATACGCTATGTTTGAACGTGGGTTAAGTAGCAGATACACAGGAACATCTGTCGTTATTTTTCTGATTTTCGCGCTTAACGAAAGCGGTTTTTGCACATCGGCACCAACCATAAGAATCACCAAATCGAAGTGGGTGGTTTTCAGCAAGTCGAGTGCTTGTTTGTGCGACGACACACCGATAATTCTTGGCAACGAGAAGATGCTATATTGGTAAATTGGTCCCATGAATTTCTCGAAAAAGCTGTCGTCTTTCTCAAGGTTGAACGCATCGTACATTGTTGCCACGAACAAAATCTGCGAAACTTTGTGTTTCATCATATCCAAGTAAATGTACTTGTCCAGCGTTTGTTCGTTCAGCATTTTTTGAAGCGGTTTGTCGCTGTTGATGAGCGATTCACGCGAAAGTTCGTCTTTGCTGGTTGGATTGTTGTTCAGAATTGGATTGTTCGAGAGCAAACGTCCCTTTGTGTCATTCAAAAAACGGCAAAGCAACAGTCCGATTGTGTTTGCAAGTTCCCGTTCTTCGGGCAAAAACAGATTTTCTGTGTCAATGTAGTCGTCTTTTGTGTAGAAAATTTCTATTGTGCCCGTTGTGTTGTCGAACGTCACAAAAGATTCTTTCATCGAACACGTGGATTCCTTGAATCCGTGCGATGTGTATTTGGCGTTGTCGAAAGTGATGCGGCAGCATGCACAGTCCGAAAATTGCCAATATTGAGGCAATACATCGCACACTTCCTGTAAAACCCGCTCGGAGGATATGCCGGAATTAATGATTTCCTTGGTTTTTCGTATTGCCGCAAGTTCGTTCATCCGCTTGTCGAAATTCGTGGCAATGTCAGTGAATTTATTTTCAGAAATAAATCCCGCAATAAGCGAAGCGATGCAAACGATTTCGTCTTCTTCAAGTTGTTTATATTCAACTTGTTCCTTATAGTAAATCGACAGATTTCCTACTATTTTCCCGCCAATGGAAAGTTGCTGGTTCTGCACGTTTTTGCTGATGTTGAAATGCGTGCTGTAATAGTTTATCTCGTTGTAGGAGATAAGCACGCCAATTATATCGGGGAAAACGGAGATGCAGTTGCAAATTTCAGGCAACATGAGGTGGACAGATTTCCCTTTCCGTCCAATTTCTATAACTTGTTGAAGAAGCGTATGCATTATTGAATTCTAATTGTACGAAAATACGGATTTTTTAAACATAGCGAAAGAAATTTTCTCAAAAGGATATTTTTTGTAAAAAAAAAGCCTCACCAAATGGCAAGGCTTTTTGTGTAAGTTATTTGTAATAGATTATTTTACAAATTTGATAGTGCCTTCAGGAGCGGTGATGAAATACACGCCTGCGTTCAATGAATTCACATTCAAAGTTTTCGAAGCGGTTGCAACCACTTTGCCGGCAATGTTGTAAACTGTGATTTCTCCTTTTGAGAATACCATTCCGCCATTAACTGCGAATGCGTTGGAAGCAACAGACTTAACAGCTGTTGGGTCACCAGTTTTTGTGAATTTGATTTCTTCTTCACCGTTACCGCCTTGAACAGGCACGCACGCTACAATTGTCGTACTTTGAGCGTCTTTTGTGATTTTAATTTTTGCAGTTTTGTTTATTGGCGCATTTGCAGCTGCGTCAAGTTGTACCCAATCCCAACCTGAAATTTCGCCCCAATATGCAGTAGCTTCGCAAGCATCAATAATTGCAGGGGAAAAACCTGTTACAGGCACATTGAATGAACCATCTAATACTATAGCAACAATATCTCCAGTTTTAATCATTAATTCTTCTACATCCATATCAATTTTTGCAACGTAGCCAGTGATTTTATCTGGATTTTCTGTGTCATCGTATTGTGCTTCAAACACTGTAGATGGCATAGTTAATGTAAATACTGGTTCAACTTCAGGGGTATCGCCGCCTTCGCCACCTTCATTGCCGCCTTCCTCAAAACCTTTCTTGGTGTAGAATGCTTCGGTTAAAACTAAATCTCCAGCTGCTGCACATTGAATAAATATTTGCGATATATGAGAGATGTCACCACTCAAAGCACAAGTTACGGATGTCGCACCTGCTTCGAAGTCTTTATCAATCATAGTTTCATCAACTCTTTGTACAACTAATTTTCCACCAAATGAAGCGGCTTCAAACTCTATAGTTACACTTGCGAAATTTGACAAGTCAACATCGCCCAACCACCAACCACGACCAGTCCATGCGTCATCAAATGTAATCGTTTTTGTGTTAGCATCGTAAGAAGAACTCCATCCCGTATTAAGGTCGCTCAAAGAGATGCTTTCAGTTGGTGATTCCACTTCTCCTGGCTTTTTCACCTCAAATGTCGAGAATGTCAAATTAACTTCACCAGTAGTTTCTTCCGTAGTACCAGGGGTTGAGAATACAATATTTACGCCTGATGGTGTTACTACATCAGCGGTAAGCGTAATTTTTCCTGAATAAGAGACTTCTCCTCCTGCTTCCACTTCGCTCACGCTCAATGCCTCTGAATATAACACTTTCCACCAGCCAGCTGCATCGGATTGGTCAACTAAAGAGAAGTTCAAACCTGAGACAGCCACATCGCATGTTCCCTTTAATTCTACCGAAATTTCGTCGCCAGCTTTCCATTCGCCTGCTGAAACTTTTTTACCAGCTTGAAAATTGTAATTGTTTACCCCATCAATTGTCCATGTATTTGGCGTAAGGGTAACAATTGTTTGTGCTCCTGCTATCAAAGCAAAAACACTCGCACATACAAACAAAATAAATTTTTTCATAATAAATCTTTTTTAAATTTACATAGTGTAAAAATAACACTAAGTTTCCATTTATCAAAGAATTTTCATCGAAAATTACATTGGAGATATTTTAATTGTTTGAATTACAGACTAATGAATATATTTCAATTAAAATAAAAATTGCAATGTATATATGTATCTGTTTTTTTATTACATTTGTAGAAATCTTGAATAGTATGGATTTTCGAAAAAGAACAATTTATTTTATTTTTCTATTAGTTGTTGCTTTTGGTACTTCGTGTACGGAATTGCCGAAGCAAATAACGTATATCCCCAAAAATACAGCATCGGTCATAGTGGTCGATATGCCTGTGGTGATGCAGAAATCGGAAGCGCGTGGCGCAAAATCTGCAAAAAAATTGTTGGCGTACTTCAAAAGCTACGGGTTTTCAAATGAAACCTTCGATTTGGCGGTACATTCAGTGTTTTCTGATTCCACCGAAACGGGTATGGACATGTCGAAAACAATTATGGCGTACCTTATCCCGTCACGGGAATTTAAGAACGCGTACCGCTGTATGTCGGTTATGCTGAGCGATTCGGCACAGTTTGCCGCATATCTGAAAACGATTGATTTTCATAATTATACAATCCTTGATGGTGCGAAAAACTGTGTGTGCTATATTAATATAAACGACCGTTTTTCGTGGATTGCATATAATAATGAAATCGCTGTGTTTGGCTGTTCAACCATTCACACCAAGGGAATCACTGAGTGTGTGAACGATATTTTCTCGAAGTTTAGTAGAAACATTTCGAAAAACGATGACTTTGTGGATTTCCTAAACGAAAAGAAAGATGTGGCTATGTGGTTGTCAACCAGCGAAATGATGAATTATTATATGTTGTGGTATCCTGAATTGCCAAAGATTTTCACGTTGCAGAGCATTCCTGAATCAGCGTTGAAAGGCAATTATATCCACTGCAACGTGGATTTCGACACCACGGTGAATGTCGCGCTGTCGTGCACGCCAAGTCGAGCGTTCAAACGGTATTGGAAGAAAAATAATTTTACGACCAAAACTTTCAACACGGCCATGTGCGACGTGTTGCCGCAAAATACATTGTGGTTCTCCACGTTGTCGGTCGATCCGCTTCGTTTGCTTGCGCAGCTGAAAGGCTCTGAATATTGCGAATACGCCGAAGGCGAACTTGCAAAGCTGAACTTGACAGTGGAGGATTTTGCAAACTCGTTTACAGGAGATTGCGTATTTTCAATGTACGACATCACTTTGGAAAAAGTGCGTATGATGGAATTTGTTCAAAAATATGAATATAAAGGTGGCGGCTTGGTTTGGAAACATTTGCAGAAAGAACAGAAAACTACGTTCCCGCATTTGGCAATTGCGCTTGGATTGAATGATTCCAATATTCCTCTTGGCGTGTTGAATCATATTTCGAGCGAAATTTGTGTAAAACTGCAACCAGGTTTGTTTGATTTCTCAAAAATAATGGGCTTTCCGGCCTATGTGGCATGCAAGGATAATGTGTTCGTTTTTGCCACCGATAGTGAATATGCAAGGAATGTGTTGGACGGCAAGGCTACCGTAAGCAGCTCGATGGGACAAACAGTTAACCAGCTTGTGAAAAAAGCAAATGGATATGCTTCGTATCAATATATGGACTTCACGGTGAAAAATTACCCGACGACGGCTAAGAACTTCTTAACCGAAATGGATGCGCTTCCGTTGCTGGAATCGTATTCGTCGATAGTGAAATCTTCGGAAATTAAGCTGAACGATTCCTATTCGGGATCTGTGGTTGTTTCGTTCCAAGACACCACACGCAATAGTTTGTTGCAGTTGAATGATTTAATGGAAATTATATTGCCTGAACAAGAATAAAACAATGTTTTCGTATCAAATAACTCCCCGTGTTGCCGACACTGATGCGTTGGGACACATAAATAATACTGTGTTGCCGTGCTGGTTCGAGGAAGCCAGAACTCCGTTGTTCCGCATTTTGAATCCCACAATGGATTTTGACAAGTGGAATTTGATATTAGCCCGTATGGAGGTAGATTATCTTGGACAAATATTCTTCCATAGTCCTGTGGAAATCAAAACGTGGATTAGCCGAATGGGAAATTCATCGTTCGATGTGACTCAGGAATTGTGGCAGGACGGAAAACTCTGCGCCAAATCACGCAATGTGATTGTACACTTTGATTTTAAGGCTCAGAAATCTTGTCCTATTGTTGGCAAAATGCGCAGTGACTTGGAAGAACATCTTCTCAATCAGTAATCTACGCAGTTTTTAACCGTTTCATTTGATATTCGTACAACTTGTTCGAGATTTGCATCACAACATTGTTTCGGATGTCTTCTATTGTTGTGTCCTTTTGCGGAACCACAGGTCGAAGGAAATCTATCGAAATTTTTGCAAATGGACGTGGTAAGTTGAATTTTTTGAATACCGCACGTTCCGACCCCGAGATTGCCACAGGAATCACAGGAATGTTCAGCTCCTTGCTCAATATAGCGAAACTATCCTTGAACGTGTTGAGTTTGTTGTCGTTGGAACGTGTTCCTTCAGGGAAAATAATCACATTTTTGCCTTTTTGTAGTACGGCTGCCATTTGTTGCAACGAATCACGCACGTTTTTGTTGATGTCCATTAAAATCACGTTGTTTTTGCGCGCCATAAAATGAGCAAATTTTGAATGCAAATGTTTTTCCTTGGCAAAGAAGAACGTGTTTTTTACCACTTTCGGACGCAGTTTCGAGGTTATGAAATAGCCGTCAAGCGCACTACGGTGGTTGGCTACGATGATGCATGGTTGTTTTGGCATTTCAAATTTGCCGTGTTTGCGGTAGTTGAACATATATACCGCGTTCATCAAAAAGCGTACTAAATGGCTGCAAAATGCTTGTATTATACCTGCTTTCGGGATTTTTGTATTGTATTTTTTGGTAGAAAGAATTTCTTTCCACGAAATAGCTGTGTTTTCCCCGCCTTCGGTTTGATTTTTCTCAATATAGGCGGAAAGTTTGCCTAACGTGTTTATTTCGTCAAGTTGCGCTTCGGAAATTGGCACTTTGAAATTTTGTTCCACAAATGTCAGCAGGGCAATTTTGCCAAGAGAATCAATAGCCAAATCAATTTCGAAATGGTCATTCTCTTTTGCATTCATATTTGTTTCAGAATCAATGAATTTCTTTAGACGTACATATACTTCGCTACGTGGAATTTCTGTTTCAGTCGCATCTTTTTCGGCGTTTTGCGATATAAGACCTTCCAATTTGTAGCGTTGAATTTTCATCAAACGGGTTTTGGGCAGTTCACCTGAATAAATATGAATGTTTTTGATTCGTTTGTATGGAGCAACCGAGTGATTGTATTTTTCGATTTCGCCACGAAGTATGTCGTTCATGCTTTCGTGTGATTCTCGGAGTTCGTTCATTTGTGGCACGATAATGCATTGTAACACAGTATCTTTCAGAAATACTCCAATTTCTTTGATGCAAGGAGAATCTTTCAGAATTTCTTGTTCCACTTCTTCGGGATTGATGTTTTTTCCGTTTGCGGTGACAATAATTTCTTTGATACGACCTGTGATTTTCAGGCAGTTAGCATCGAAAGCGCCCATATCGCCTGTGTGCAACCAACCATCTTGAATAATTTGTGCTGTTTCTTCTGGACGGTTGTAGTAGCCTTGCATTACATTATCGCCTTTCACGCAAATTTCACCGTTTTCGGCAATTTTTACTTCTATGCCTTTTAATGGTTCTCCCACGTATCCCACACGGATATTCCACGGACGAGTAAAACAAATCATTGGTGCAGTTTCCGTCATTCCATATCCTTCAAGAACTTGGAAACCAAGCACTTTCAAATTCTCTCCAATGTCGGTAGGCAGACTTGCGCCGCCCGAAACAAGGTAGTCGATGTGACCGCCGAATTTTGTATGAACTTTTTTGAAAATGAATTTCGAGAATTTCGGAGAATTGATTGCCTTTGCCAATTTATACATTGCCTTTGTCAGTAATGAACTGTTGATGGTGTTCATTATTGATTTTACTAAAATTTCGTATAAGCGTGGCACGCCGATAAACAGACTGATTTGTCCACGTTGTAGGGTTCCAAGAATGCTTTCGGCGGCAAGATTTTCGGCAATATACACGCTTGTTCCAATGCTTAATGGCGCAATCATTGTCCCCAAAAGTGGGAATACATGGTGTAACGGTAACAAAATCATTACGTTACGTTTTGCATTGTATATTGGAACATCAACGGATACACTATTAATATTGAATCGGATATTTTTTGTTGATAGCATTACTCCTTTTGGTGAACCTGTGGTTCCCGAAGTATAAATCAATGCTATGGTGCGGTCTTCATCGTCAATCACAATATTGGAAACAGGTACGTTTTCCTCTTGAACAATATCATTTGCTGTCACTATGTTGCATCTGTGGTTTGCCAATGACAATGCTTCATTTACAATGTCGATTTTTCCTGGTTCGGTAAATAAACATTCTGGTTTGCAATCGCTTATAATATATGCCAACTCCTTTGTCGTTGATAGTGCATCAACGGGAACAACAATTGCGCCAGTGCGGAGGCCTCCGTAAAAAGCGAAAATCCAATTGTCTGAATTTTCGGCGTAGATAAGCACTTTTGACGGCGATGTTTGTGCCGAAAATGCTTTAGCATACAATGTTGTCTGTTGTAGAAACTGATTGTACGTGTACTCGTTGTTTTTGTACACGATAGCTTTGTGTTCGCTTGCAGTTGCAAATATCATAATTCAAAAATTTTGTTGTGCAAATGTACGATAAAGATTTGCCATTAAAACAGAAATGTTTTTCCCGACGTATGGTATGGGGAAAAACGTCATTTTGGGTGTAAAAATGCGTTTATAGGGGTGAAATTCACCTTGATTGCGTTTTGTGAGTGGTGAAATTCGAAAGCTTTTACAAAAAAAATAGGATTATAAATGGAAAAAAACAGAATAATGCGCTATTAACGCATTATTCTGTAAAAAGAGTGTAATATATTGTATTACAACAAACTAATGCTTCGCTTTACAAATTCCTCAAGGTCTTCGCCTTTCAGCATATTGTTTGAAATCAACGCTAAATCAATCAATTGTTTTACCGTCTTGTTCGATTTTCCGTATTCCGTCAGGGCATTTTTCTTTTGGTCTTCCAATTCGCCAATTTTCTTGTTGACAGATTCCAACTGTTCCTTGTCGGCTGCTGGAATTTCCTCGTCTTTCTTGCCTTTCTTCGCATCTTCGAGTTTCTGCTTTTCGTCTTTCAACGGTTTCAAATCAGTATTGATTTTATCAAGATTTTCTTTCGTTGCCGCAATCTTGTCAGCGTTGATTTTGGTAATCAACGGATGGTTTGCGTTCACAATCAAATTGTAGGAATCGGGAATTTGGTTGTAGAAACTCATTCCTGGATTCATTTGTGCCATATCCTTCATACGACGCATATATTCCGATTGCGTAACAATTATTGGTGCTTCGTCGGCAGAAAGGTTTTCGAACTGTACCATGAAATCTTTCGATGCCTGTGATGAGAATACGACTGACAAATCGTCTTTTTCCTCTTTCGTCAGTTTTGATTCCTGCAAATCCTCTTTCTTGATTAAGTTTTCAATAATGTCGGCATCGACACGGGTGAACGATACTTTTTCGAATTTTTGTTCCAACTGGCTAATCAAGTGGGAATCCAGATGACCGTCCATCAACAACACGTCGTAACCCTTGTTCTTGGCTTTTTGAATGTAACTGTATTGTTTTTCAGGGTCGTTGGCATACAAATAAATCAGTGTTCCGTTCTTGTCGGTCTGATTGTCTTTTATCAACGTCTTGTATTCTTCGTACGTAAAGAACTTACCGTCAACGTTTTTGAATAGTGCGAAGTCCTTTGCTCTGTCGTAAAACTTCTCTTCGCTCAACATACCGTATGTGATGAACAATTTCAAATCGTCCCATTTTTTCTCAAATTCCTCACGATTGTTTTTGAAAATGTCTTGCAAACGGTCGGCGACCTTTTTCGTGATGTGGTTCGAAATCTGTTTCACATTTCTATCGCTTTGCAAGTAGCTACGCGATACGTTCAACGGGATGTCTGGAGAGTCAAGCACACCGTGCAACAAGGTCAAAAAGTCGGGAACGATGCCTTCAACCGAGTCGGTCACAAATACTTGGTTGCAGTACAATTGAATTTTGTTTTTCTGCACTTCGAAATTGTTTCTGATTTTCGGGAAGTACAAAATACCCGTCAAATTGAACGGATAATCCACGTTCAAATGGATGTAGAACAATGGATCGTCGGCCATTGGGTAGAGTTCCCTGTAGAAATTCTGATAATCCTCGTCTTTCAAGTCGGCTGGTTTCTTTGTCCACGCAGGCGTTGTGTTGTTGATTTGGTTATCTTCGTCAGTATCAACGTATTTGCCATCTTTCCATTCTTGTTTTTTACCAAAAACGATAGGAATCGGCAGGAATTTGCAGTATTTCTTCAGCAATTCTTCAATACGTTCTTTTTTCAGATATTCCTCTGCGTCAGCGTCGATGTGAAGCACGATGTCGGTACCGACGTTTTCTTTCTCGATTTCATCAATCGTGAAGTTTGGGCTGCCGTCGCACGTCCATTTTACTGCTTTGGCACCTTCTTGATATGATTTTGTAAGAATTTCCACCGAACTTGCAACCATAAATGCCGAGTAGAAACCAAGTCCGAAGTGACCGATGATGGCTTCTGCCTTGCCTTCGAACTTTTTCAAAAACTCGTCGGCACCCGAAAATGCGATTTGGTTGATGTATTTGTCAACTTCTTCGGCTGTCATACCAATACCGTCATCGGAAATGGTGATGGTTTTTGCCTTTTCGTCTATGGAAATTCGCACTGTCGCGTTCGACAAATCCTTGTTGTATGTGCCAAGTTTCGCAAGTGTTTTCAGCTTTTGCGTGGCATCAACGGCATTAGACACTAATTCACGTAGGAAAATTTCTTGGTCGGAATAAAGGAATTTTTTGATGACCGGGAAAATGTTTTCGGTGGTTACACCAATTTTACCTGTTTGCATACTTTTATATTTTAAGTTCTACAAAAATTTCGTTGTTCGCCATTTGTCAATATGTGTGCCAATGGGAAAATATTGCCAAACTGTCAGTTTGTAAGTGTCATTACTGACAAAATTTGTGTTGCTTAGGTAGAAACGGGGGTGTGTAAAAAACGGATTATTGAAAACTATTTCGTTTCCAATAATCCGTTGAAAAGATTTGTCGCTATTATTTTGCGTAGTTGATAGCTCTTGTTTCGCGGATAACAGTGATTTTGATTTGACCAGGGTAGGTCATTTCTTCTTGGATTCGTTTCGCTATGTTCATTGAAAGGATTTCAGCATCAGAATCGCTTACTTTTTCTGCACCTACAATCACACGAAGTTCACGGCCAGCTTGGATTGCGTACGTTTTAAGCACACCAGGGTAGGAAAGGGCTATGTTTTCAAGGTCTTTCAAACGTTTGATGTATGATTCAACAATTTCGCGGCGTGCACCTGGACGAGCGCCGGAAATAGCGTCGCAAATCTGTACTATAGGAGCTATGAGCGACTCCATTTCAATTTCCTCGTGGTGGGCACCGATAGCATTGCATATTTCTGGACGTTCCTTGCATTTTTCTGCCAAGTCCATACCCGACAATGCGTGAGGCTTTTCATCGTCTTCTTCAATCACTTTACCAATATCGTGCAACAAACCAGCGCGTTTTGCCGCCTTTGAGTTTAGACCTAATTCTGCCGCCATAATGCCGCACAATTTTGCGGTTTCTTTAGAGTGTTGCAATAGATTTTGTCCGTATGACGAACGGTATTTCATTCTACCAATGTGGCGAATCAAATCTGGATGCAAGCCGTGGATGCCCAAATCTATGGCAACGCGTTTACCCGTTTCAATGATTTCTTCCTCAACTTGTCGTCTGGTTTTTTCCACAACTTCTTCGATACGGGCGGGGTGGATTCGTCCGTCAGTAACCAATTGGTGTAGCGAAAGGCGTGCGATTTCACGGCGAACAGGGTCGAAGCCTGAAAGGATGATTGCATCTGGGGTGTCGTCAACAATGATTTCAATACCAGTTGCAGCTTCCAACGCTCGGATATTGCGTCCTTCACGACCGATAATCCGTCCTTTAACTTCGTCGCTTTCGATATTGAATACCGAAACAGAGTTTTCAGCAACGTGTTCGGTAGCAGTTCGTTGGATAGTTTGGATGACGATTTTTTTCGCTTCTTTGTTGGCGGTCATTTTGGCTTCGTCCATTATTTCGTTGATGAGCGACATAGCTTCGGTTTTTGCTTCAGCCTTCAAGGAATCAATTAATTGTTCCTTCGCATCGTTTGCCGACAGTCCTGAAATGGTTTCCAATTGCTCAACTTGCTGACGGTGAAGTTTTTCCAAATCTTCTGATTTTCTTTCGTTTATTTGGATTTGGTTGGCAAGAATTTCTTTCTGGTTCGCTAATTCCTGTTGTTTGTGTTGGATTTCATCGAATTTTGATTGAAGCGATGCCTCTTTTTGTTTAATGCGGTTTTCAGCTTGCGCAACTTTGTTGTTACGTTCATTGATTGTTTTCTCGTTTTCCGATTTCATTTGCAGAAATTTCTCTTTCGCTTGCAGCAAACGTTCTTTTGTGTTTGCCTCGGCTTCTTTTTCCGCATTGGCAAGAATGGCTTGTGTTTTAGACTTTAGAAATATTTTTTGTATTACAAACGCGAGAGCTACTCCCAGCAGGAATGTAATGGACGCTGTGATAATTAAAGTAATCATAATTCAAATATATATAAATAAAAAACTCATATTGTTTCTAATCCAGAAAACCCCAAAATCAACAGGGTTAGAGGGTAAGCCGATTCTGATTTCCACTGTCCGAAAGGACTTCCGAAGAAGTGAGGCCTATCATCGGCGGCTGTAACTGATCTCTTTCAATGCGAAATAAATGTCGAGTTTTCCGCAGTTTAAGAAACAATACGAGTTAGATATTTGAATTATTTTCTTCTATTGATTAATTTTTATAAAGTCATCAATTTGTTCACATACTCTTTCAAGCTCGTCTCCAATTGTGTCGTTTTGAAGATTTTGCTCAGCATCTAATAATCTTCTGGCAATTTGCAGAATCGACATTGTTAATAGTGATTGCGCATCAGCTGTGGGGTATTTCTGACGAAATTTCTCCACCATGTCGTTGATACGTTTGCCAGCTTCGCGGAGCTTTTCCTCCTCTTCGCTTGGTATCGACAGTGCCAATTCTTTGCCAAGAATAGATAGATGTATGTTTAAATTTTCACTCATTTATTTAATAATGCAATACAAGAATCAATTTCCCGTACAATTCCTTCAATATATTTTCGGGCGGATTTATCTTCCGAATTTCCCGAAGTGTCAGATACAGCTTTGGCTAATTGTAATGTATTAACTTTTTGCTCTAATCCTTTTATTGAAATTTGTTGTTGTTCTATTTGTTTTTTTAATTCTTCGTTTTCTATCTTTAATTGTTCGTTTTGTGATTTCTGTACAGAAAACAATGACATTAAAACCGCCACTTTTGATTTTAATTCTTCAATCATTTTGTTTACGTCTTGTGCCATTTATTTCTGTATGTTAATCCCTACAAAGATAAGAAAGAGTTGTAAAACTGCCTACATTTTTTTTCGTGAATTTACAAAAAAATGTAAGCAGTTGATAGCTTGTGCGTTAGAAACTATAATTGAATCCAATACCAAGGATTTCCTTAAATTGAACCTTCGGACCGTGTTGTATTTGGTTTCCCTTGTTGTCAATTTCTATAGTTTTTGTGTCATCGTCGTACAATAGTTGTGTGTTGAAATTGATTGTGAAAAATTTCAACAATTTCCATGTTATCAATGTTTCCCAATCAACATCCACGTTTTGTGGGTTTTCCAAGTAGTTGGAGAATAAGTTCAACTTAGTGGTGAAACCAATGTTTTTCATCCATTCAGCGTTCCATTCCGTGCGAACGTATTGGATTCTTACGTAGCCACCCAATTCCTTTTTGATGTTTTCGCCTGCAGTTAACTTTTTGTATTTGTTGCCGCTTGCGTCAAGGGAATCAGCGTCGCCTGCTGCATTTTGCATATATTTGGCTGCTTCAACACCGAATGCTCCAGCGTCGGCCAAATCTTGGTCGGTCACAAAAATGAATCGAGCCGTGATAGGAGAGATGTATGCGCTGAAGTAGTTGTTTGGCTTATAGTCCATACCAATACCGCCGCTCAAATATCCTGGCGCCATTGCTTTTGAAATGATAGTTGATTCGTAGCCAATTGAATCGTTGAATGTGTAGGTTTTACCATCGGTCATTTGTGTCTTAAAATCAACTAAAGCTGCATAATACCAGTTCTTGAACGCCAAACGGCCATATTTTGAAACGAATTCAATTTTGTCGTCGGTTTTCGTGAACGGACGGTCCCAATCGGTTCCTTTGGAATCGGTGAAGTATTTACCACCTTGGCGCATAATGCCATAGCCAAAGTCCAATGAGTTGTCCCATGCGCTTTTGCCTTTTTTGTAGTTTGCGAATAAACTTGCCACGCCATTGAATGCCACTGAATTTTCGCCACCGGCAGCCCAATTGTAAAGTTTTGTGTTTGTGAATGTTAGATTAGTTAATCCACCAAATTTCCAGCCACTAACAGAATCGGCTTCGGCGCTAACGCTGTTGGTGCGAAGTGCTTTTTCGTTGTCGGTGACTTGCGCCATCGAAAATGCACAGACGCTGGATAATAGCACTGTAAATATTATTTTTTTCATAAATCGTATATCTTTTAAAATTTTAGCAAATGTAAAATTTTATTCCGAAAACGTTGGGCATTTTTTTATAAAAGTGACAAATTCAGTCAAAGATGTTACTAAATAAAAAAACGATATTTTTTTTTGTCTTTATAAAGATTTGAGTGTTAGTTGTTTATTTATTTTTTTGAAATCACGAGGTTGGGAAATTCTTTTTTGAATGCAATGATGCCTCCAAGCAGATTATAAACTTCTGCGAATCCAAGCTGTTGCATTGTGTTCATGGCCATCAGGCTTCTTCTGCCTGAACGGCAGTACACCAATATGGGTTTGGTTTTGTCGATTTTTTGAATGTTTTCTTGAAAATTGTTGCTCTTCACGTCAATGTTCATAGCATTTTGAATTGCTGTGGAGTCATATTCAATAGGAGTCCGAACGTCAATAATCAGAAGTTCATTAGTGTCATGTATCAATTGAGCTGCTTCAGATGAACTGATGCTTTTTTGTGAGAATGCCCAAATTGGAAATAGCAATAGGGTTAATACAAATAAATGTTTCATATCTTTATTTTTTTCAAAAATAGTAAATTGTTTTCAAAAAAACGAATTTTCCATTGCCGCCAAAACAAATCTAATCTGTTGATAATCAAAATCGGGCAGGTGTGTCTTTAATTCGCTGACGGATTTCGTGTTCCAAAATTTAGCAGTTTCTTTTACAGAGGTAATCACGTCGTCAGGCACTAATTCGGTTACATCTATTTCTCCTTCAGCTATATAGTACTCAAGATGTTGACAGATTGTCCGTTCTGTTAAACTACGTTCTTCTGCGATTTCAGAAATGGAAAGTCCTTCTGAATACATCATAAACGAAATTTCTTTTGTGTTGAGCTTTGATTCTTTATATTTTGTTTTGATACGTGTTTTTTTCTCTTGCTTTCGTTCTTCTGCTTTTGCAAAGAACATTTTTTTGCGAGCCTCAAGGTCAATTGGAATTTCAAGGTTTTCTTTGTTTAAAACTTTCCCCGTATTGACGGATTCAAGCATACGTAAGCATTTTTTTATCGCTAACTCTTTATTGAAGAATTGTAATTCCAAACTTTGTAGGTCGCTGATATACTGCTTTGTTTTTCGTTTTGCCAATGCTTTTGCCACTACTTCGTAAATGCCAATGGATATTTCTTCAAACAGTGGTACAAAATAGTCGATTGAAGCATCAACGCGATGCTGTAACATATTGTTGTCGTGATGGTTAATGATGTTTTGCAACTGTACGGAAAATTTCCCTGCCACATCTACAATGTTACGAACTTTCGGTTCCAATTTTTCTATGTCGGCTTTGAAAATGTATTTTGAGGAACGATCGTCTTGCATCACATCGTAATCGGAAAGATGGTCGTTGAAATCGTTAAGCAGCGTCGAAAAATCATAGGCGGCAAGAACGTTTTGCTCAATATATTTCTGTTGCTCGTTTTGGTAAATGTGTTCCAGTTCGCTGGAATCTTTTTTATCGTTGGTGAAGTCGAGCACGCGTTTGTCCTGTTCTGGATAATCGTCAACGATAGGCTCAGAAAGCACTAGTCCGTCAAGCGATTCCAAGCGCGACAGTGCCACGTAGATTTGTCCGGGCGCAAATGCTTCCGACACATCGATAATTGCCCGTTTGAATGTGAGTCCCTGACTTTTATGCACGGTGACCGCCCACGCCAGTTTTATGGGATATGTGGTGAACGTTCCCAAAACTTCTTCGGTGATTTGTCCCGTTTCTTTGTCTAACGTGTAGCGTACATTTTCCCACGTATATTTGTCAACGTCAACGGTTTGACCTGTTTCGGGGAAGGTTACGGCAATCTTGTCGTCTTCGAGTACGCTGATTTCGCCGATTTTCCCGTTGTAATAGTGTTCACCTTGAAAAAAGTCATTTTTGATAAACATAATCTGTGCGCCAACCTTCAGTTCCATTTCTGGGTTGAGCGGATAGAGATTTTCGGGGAAATTCCCTTTGATTTCAGCGGAATAGAATGCTGAACGGGTTTTAAGTTTCCGAAGTTTTCCATCGTTGATAGCTTCCGCTTTTTTGTTGTGCGTGGTTATGAAAATGTATGGTTTTTTCTTGGGTGCTTCAAAATTGGGGATGAAATGTTTATTTAGCTCATTTACATCTTTTTGCACGAATTGGTTGTTCCGTAGATTGTTCAGAATTTCAATAAATAGTTTATCGTCTTGTCGATAGATTTTTTCGAGTTCGAGCACCAAGGGCTGTTCAATTTGCAGCACGTGTGCGTCGAAAAAATACATGCTTGTATAGTATTGCTTCAGAAAATTCCATTCATCGTTTTTTACTACGGGAGGCAGTTGGAGCATATCTCCAATAAACAGAACCTGTACGCCGCCAAACGGCATATTTCTGCGTCGTCTGATGTGGCGCAATGCTGTGTCAATCGCATCGAGTAAATCAGCGCGAAGCATACTAACTTCGTCTATTACAAGCAGTTCCATTTTGCGGAGCACATCACGCTTCCAACCCGCCATTTTCGAAACTTCCTTTGGTACTTTTTTGAGAGGAAGAATTGCAAATGGAATTTCATTTTCCGCAAAATCGAGCGCGGGTGCGAAGCAGCTTGGGGGCAGTTGGAACATGGAATGAATGGTCACGCCGCCTGCGTTGAGTGCTGCTATACCTGTTGGCGCAACAATTACCATACTTTTATGTGTGTGTGCCACTATATTTTTGAGCAAAGTTGTCTTGCCCGTACCAGCTTTCCCTGTGAGAAAAATCGAACGGTTTGTTCCGTTTATGAACCGTATGACTTGAAGAGCCGCTGTGTTGTCGTCAAAATTCATTTTTTTCTAATTTGGTGTGCGGCAAATATACAAAAAAAATCGCGGAAACCGTTAATGTTATTGGCATTGTTGAAAAGTTTCGGGATTATTTACATTCATCGTGTAAATAATCGTAAATCAGAAATTCTCTTTTTCTGTTACTTTCTGTCTTCAGCAACAGAAAGTAACCAAAGAATGCCGTCGCCGCCGCATCTTCGCTAAAAATCTTCTCACTCCACTAAACTCTCGGGGATGGCGCACCCCACAAACCTGCGCCGCCAAGCCGAGAGTTCTTAACGTTCCGTTCAAAGATTTTCTAAACGCTCATCTGCGAAGGCGAACCATCATCATTTACTGAAGTTTAATACACAATGTCACTAAAAGAGACTCTTTGTTAATACGACCTTCCGACTGAGCCGAGCGGGTCCGTCGGCGGTCTTTCTTTGGGTTCCGTTTCCTTTTTGCATTTTGCTCACGTTCGGCAAAGAAAATACATTTTCTTTGCTCTCACTTAATCGCAAAATTCTTTCGCCGCCGAAAGAAATGGAACGAGTTTTTGCAAGAAAAAAGTGAATATTTCCGAAAGTTTTCGCGCAAGTAAAATTTTGGTATTTTTGCAAAAACAAAGAACTATGGCGCAAATGATTCTTTCGGCGTATAAACGTCTGCAAATTCCTGAAATACAGATAGGAACCGTGAAAATTGGTGGCGATAATCCTATTGCATTGCAGTCGATGACAAATACAAACACAAATGATACGGAATCTTGTATTTCGCAGTGTATCAGAATTTTCGATGCTGGTGCCGATTACGTTCGATTGACAGCCCAGGGTGTCCGTGAAGCGGAAAATCTTAAAAACATAAAAGAAGGACTTGTTGCCCGTGGTTACACGAAACCGCTTGTCGCTGACATTCATTTTAATCCGCAGGCGGCGCTTGTTGCTGCGAAATATGTGGAAAAAGTTCGCATTAATCCTGGAAACTACGTGTATATTGGTTCTCTTCGCAAAACCGACTACACCGATGAGGAATATCGGGCGGAGCTGGAAAAAATTCGTGAAAATATTTTGCCGTTGCTTGAGGTTTGCAAACAAAACGGCACGGCGATTCGTATTGGCGTGAACCATGGCTCGTTGTCGCAACGGATAGTTTCGCGCTACGGCGATACGCCACGTGGAATGGTGGAAAGTATGATGGAATTTCTTCATATCTGCAAAGATGCTGATTTTAAGAATGTTGCGTGTTCCATCAAGGCGAGCAATACTCGTATTATGGTGCAGGCAACCCGTTTGTTGGCAAAACGGATGGTTGAAGATGATTGTCGCTATCCGATTCATTTGGGTGTTACCGAAGCGGGTGCAGGCGAGGACGGCCGCATTAAGTCAGCGGTTGGCAGTGGCTCGTTGTTGCTCGATGGCATTGGCGACACCATTCGCGTTTCGCTGACGGAATCTCCGGAATCGGAAATACCTGTGTGTAAGCGCATTGTGGATTATAGAAATGAAGTGTTTTCAAAACCATTCGACTTCAAACCAATAGAAGATGTGCGTGTGGCTATTGATTCGTATGTTCCATATAAAACTACCACGGTTGCGGGAATTGGCGGAGATTCTGTACCTATGGTTCTTGGCGCGGAACAAACAAAGGCGGATTGGTATGTTGCTGAAAATCAAATCTATAATAATTTATCTTCATTGCCAATCGTATCGCTTCAAACGTATAAGTCCAACGAACAATCTGTCTTGAAAATCTCGGAATCAGAAATCGAACAATTACCAGAATTGGGCGAAAAAACGATAGTGTTGCTTGACTGCGTTGATATCCACTGTACATATTTTGTGAGAAAATTGTATGCACAATTGCGTGGACGTAAAAATCCTGTGTTGCTTGAACGTACGTATGATTGCGCTGACTTTGCAGATTTGCAGATCCGTGCGGCAATGGATTTTGGTTCGCTGTTGCTCGATGGATTTTTAAATGGAATGATGATTCGTTGTAAAAATGTTGATAATCAGCAACTTGTGGATTTATCATTATCAATATTGCAGGCATCTCGTTCTCGGTTCGAAAAGACTGAATACATATCCTGTCCATCGTGTGGTCGTACGTTGTACGATATAGAAAAGGCGTTGAACGAGGTGAAATCAAGGACATCGCATTTAAAAGGATTGAAAATCGCCGTGATGGGTTGTATTGTCAACGGTCCCGGCGAGATGAGCGATGCCGACTATGGTTATATTGGAGCAGGAAAAGGCACTGTGAATCTATATAAGAAACAAGAATTAGTAGCACGCAATGTTCCTGAAACTGAGGCAGTTCAAGCGTTGATAGATTTGATTAAAGCAAATGGCGATTGGCGGGAGAATGTGTAGTTTTTATATGCACCATCTTTCCGTTCCATATTCCTCACCACGACCGTCATGCCGAACGGAGTGAGGCATCTTACCATTGTGCATTACGCATTGTGAATTGTACATTAAAACAGATTCCTTGCCTCGCGTTGCTCGGTTGCAGAATGACGGCGCCTCAGGGAAGCGAGGTATCTCACCATTGTGAATTATGCATTGTGAATTGTGCATTAAAAAAGGCCGCCTTGCGACGACCTTTCATCTACAAAATTACCGTACCGAAACGCCTACGGTTTTGTCATCAACTACCACAAAATACATGCCTGCCTTGAGGTTTGCAATCATTTCTATTAGAATTTTGGCATTTTTCAATACTTTTGCAGCAACATATAAACAATTACATAATGAATAATCTACAAGCCGTTCAACCCATTTCGGTTGACAACATCAAAACAAAAATCCACGAATTTCGTGGGCAAAAAGTAATGATAGACAGAGATCTAGCGGATTTATACCACATTGAAACAAAAGTGTTAAACCAAGCAGTGAAACGAAACATCAAACGATTCCCGACTGACGCAATGTTCATACTGACCAAAGATGAGTTTGAAAGTTTGAGGTCACAATTTGTGACCTCAAACAAACGAGGTGGTGCGAGATATATGCCATATGCCCTTACTGAGTTAGGTATCGCAATGTTGAGTAGTGTATTATCATCGGAAATAGCAATTCAAGCCAATCTGAACATAATGAGGGCATTTATTCTGATGAAACACGCCTTTCATTCGTTTATGGAAAACTTCGTACGATTTGAAAAAATTGAACATCAAATAGCAACTCTTAATTCATACATAGAAGACGTTCTCCGTGACCAGAACGACATAAACGACGATACCGCCGCACAACTGGAACTGATAAACCAAACCCTTGCCGAATTACAAGCCGAAAATTCCATACGAAAACAATTTGCCGAACGAAAACCTGTTGGGTTTAAAATTGAGAAATAACATACGGAGATTTCTTGCTTTGCTCAACGAACTTCGAGGCTGGAATTGTACTATAAACAGATTCCTTGCCTCGTTCGAAAGGACGTGCATTTGGGGCAGAAGGAGAAAAAGAAAGGGAAAAATTGCGGAGCAATTTTTCCCTTTCTTTCCTTTTATCCCCACTAAGCCCCGTCATGTCGAACGGAGCGAAGCGGAGAGAGACATCTCCTTACCGTACGACAACACTCATGTTATTCCCATCTACAACCACAAAATACACCCCAGCCTTGAGGTTTGCATTTGCGGTTTTTTGACCAGAAACTGTTACCACGAATGCTGGAGCTTCGCCGTTTACAAGGATTTGACCGTTTGCAATTGTGACAGCCGTGGCGTTGGAAACCTCGGAAACTGCGGTTGAACCGCCTTGGCCACCTTGTCCGCTGCCTTCGCCGCCACCTTGAACGCTACCGCCTGTGCCGTCTTCGTTCTTGGTTGTGAACGAACCGCTGTATTCTTTAAGCACGGATTTATTTGATGCCAATGCCTTGAAAGAATAGCCGTAGTCTTCTGCCGTTGAAAGACCCGTTACCGTGAATTGGAACGCCTCAACGCCCGATTTTAACTCGTAGCTCTTGTTTGTAGAGAAATCTATGTTAGCCAGCTGCCCTTGTGCGTTGAACGTGAGAGTGCAGAATGTTACGCCATTGTTGGAAATTGTAAGCGTGTAAGTGTTTGCATTCTCGTTCTTTGGCATTGAAAACACTGCCTCGGTTTTCTCTGGAACCACGGAAACCTCGTCTTTGGTTAATTCCACTGGTTCCGCGCCTATGCACTCCACGTGCTTGAACGAACCCCAGCACGAAGCGAAATCATAATCATCCGCACTCTCGCAAGGAATATATAAATAGCCATTGTAGTTCTCGAAACTATTGGCGTATGCCGTTGGCGGCACTGCTGCCAAACACGTAACATCTTTAAGAAGTGTGCAACCAGAGAATGCTCCTTCTTCCACCTTTGTTACACCGCTTGGAATTGAAACAGATTTAAGGTTTGCACAATCAGCAAACGCATATTCTTCAATCTCGGTAATTGCGAATGTCATTCCTGCCGTTACCGTGTTTGGTAATTTCACCTCTGTTAAAGACGATTCTGCTCTATCAACAGAAACCTCATTGTTACTTATAACATTATAGTAAATTCCGTCTTTTTCAATTCTTATTCTCGCATTCGAAATATCTAAATTTTCAGGGACAACTATGGATGAAATAGTGCTTCCCGAAAATGCGTAATCATCAATTGAAGTTACGGTAAACGTATTTCCTGCGGTTATTGTACTTGGAATATTTATATCTGTTAGTGAAGATTCTGCATAACCAACCGAAACTTCATTGTTGTTTATGACCTTATAATGTATGCCGTCTTTTACAAATGAAATTCCTGCATTGGAAACATCCAAACCATTAGGTATTGTTACCGATGTCAAGCCGCTACAATCAGAAAAAGCTTCATCTCCAATCGAAGTGACGCTGTTGGGGATTATTATTGATGTCAAGCCGCTACACTTAGAAAAAGCCCATTTTCCAATCGAAGTGACGCTGTTCGGAATAACAACATCGCCACCTTCACCAATGTATTTTGATATAATTGTCTTTTCCGCATCTTTATAATGGAAATTATCGTCTTTTGCTCCATAAACCTCATATGCCCCCCAACCACTACCTTCGGCACTTCCAGAATATATAACGCAAGGAACTCTTCGGAAAGCATCATTTCCAATCGAAGTCACGCTGTTGGGGATTGTTACCGATGTCAAGCTGCTACAACCCCCAAAAGCAGAGCTTCCAATCGAAGTAACACTATTTGGTATTGTTACGGAAGTCAAGTCATGACACTCGTAAAAAGCTCTTTCTTCAATTGAAGTAACAGAATATGTATTTCCTGCCGTTACTGTACTTGGTATTATAATATCACCTGTATATTTAATACTTTCGTAGTCATCATATCCTGTCACAGCGACTTCCTTACTATTCTTCACATGGTATTTTTTATCATTCTTTGTAAAATAAATTCTAGCATCAGAAACATCCAAACCATCAGGTATCGTTATTGAAGTCAAACCTGAACAATATTCAAAAGCATCTGTTCCAATCGAAGTAACGCTACTCGGTATGGTAATTGAAGTCAAACCAAAACAAGACCTAAAAGCATAATCTCCAATTGTAGTAACACTTTCAGGGATGGTAATTGAAGTCAGACCAGTGCTATTAACAAAAGCATATTCTCCAATCGAAGTAACATTATAATTGTTTCCGCCGTACGTTACAGACGAAGGAATGACAATATCTCCATAATAATAATCCTCCAACCAAGCATAGTTTGCTACTTCAACTTCATTTTCATTAATGATATCGTAATAGATACCGTCCACTTCAAAATAATACGCCCACACGCTGCTTGCTACAAACAACGTAAGAAAAATTGTAAAAATTCTTTTCATAACTAATAGATTTTAATAAGATTATACATTGAGTTTATTTATTGTTGATTATTATTTTTCTCTTGATTTTCATTATTTTCTCCCTTTCGGTATTCATTGTTTTTATCCATTTTTATTAATTCGTGGCAATGTTCCTCTTTCGTTGCACAAAATTTGTAGAGACAGATTATTACGCATATCCCTATTCCTATTATCAATAGGGCTAATACGCAAATACAAATAATCAATGGGATGTAACACCCACAACATTCACTAATACACATAATTACATTCATCTTTTTATTATTTTACAAGTTCAACAATCAACATTGCTAGGGCTGCTACAACAGCAATCATCTGTAGTTGTAGCATTCTTTTATTCCGTTCCCTGTCGGTTATGGCTTCGGCGTATTGGAACAATTGCTTCACATCTTTTTGCAGTTCTGCGTTTCGCCTCTGTATTTCAAACCGCGATTGCAGCAGTTTATAGAGTTTGTTGGTGTTCCGCTTCGGCGATATGTCGCTGTAACAAATGTTGTTGGCAAACAACAACACATCTTTGTCCAACTGCTGTAGTTTATCCAAGAAATCACGGTCGGATAGTTTTCCGTGTTGCAGGTCGTTGGCTATGTCCGACTTTTTCTTTGTGAACCACAAATAGCAGGCTTTCTGCGCCAACGCCAGTTCCGCAACCGCCACACACAATGTTTCGTAGAAATTCAGTTCGTTGGTATTTTTTCTACGGTAAATATCCATATTGCTCTGCGTAACCACAAAATCATATTCTCCCGAAAACGCACTTACATTCATTTTAGGATAATTTATTCCAACAACATTGCTGTTCAACATCGTCACATAAAACATGCTGTCGTCGCACAGCCACGCGGATTTCGTTAATTCTTCGGTCATAATCCGGCTTATAAAATCAGGAAGTTGGAATGGGCTTTCGTCCTCGTGTTCGTATTGCGAAAACTCTTGTTTAAACGTGTACCCATTCGTAAAAGTAACCGTAATCGCCCGAGGGCAAACAGTCTTCTTATCAGTAAAATACGGCGGAAATATATGGCGGCCAAATTCGTTTATATTCTGAATATCTGTATAGGTAACGTATGTGCGTTCATCCTTTTCATACTCTACATGAAAAACAAGAACGCCCACAAAGGTTTCATATACACGGAGTTCAACCTTTTTTAGCGTCAAATTATACTTTTGCTTTAGGGAAGAATTTTCTAATTCTATACCAAATTCTCCTCCGATTCCGCCCAAATAGTCATACACCGCCAACACCCGGTTTGCACAAGAATTGTCGTCGAACATTGCCCCGCAGCCATAGAACAGAACGGAGTTTTGCAAGGCAAAATTGTCGTTATATTCTCCCTTGCGGTACTCAAAACGATTCCGTTGCCAGCCAAGCAATTCGAGTTTGTTCGAAATGGAATCCTCGGTTTCGCCTTCGGGCAAACTAAACGAAAACATGAACCAATGTTTCGAAAACGTTGTCATTCATTTTTTTGTCCTTGCCGACTCCCAAGCAAAATTGATTATAAATAAAAAAGCGTGGAATCGTATCTGTTACCCGTTCCACAACCTAAGGCTCTCGCATTGCCCCTCTAATCAGAACGAGCAACGCAGAACCCACGCCGATATGCAAATGGTACTGGCGTACCATATACTACATACCCAATGGGCATCCACCGTTGCTTTGTGTTGATTAGAGGAATAATACCTCCAAGAATTTGCGAGATTCTAGGTTGTCAAAACAAAGCGTCAGATAAACGCCTTCTTATATGTCCAAGCCCACCCAACCGCATAAAAATGCTTCGGCGTGAACTTGTGGTAAAAATATGATTTTTTAATTAAAAATTAAGAATTAAGAGGGAAAAATTTAAGAAATGAAAGCAGGGGGGCAGGGAACATTGTTGGCTCGTTGCGTGCGGCGTTCGTGTTGGTGCGTTTGAAAAAAAGTGTTTTGTAACTAATTGGTAATGAAATGTGATTACTTTAGATAACGAACTATTTTTCTGATAAGCATTGACGGATACCCATACAAAATTGCCGCAAAGCAAAGAACAGTATTCAGTAGGCTGATTCTGATAAAATCAATCGTTGGTCTATAGTGCGAAACGCGTTCCTCTTTCGGCGGATAATACACGTCAATGTTGATGGGAACGAGCGGTATATTTTTCCATGCGGAACGGACAAGTATCTCTAATTCAGCTTCATAGCGATTGTTGAACGGACCTTTGTATTTGAGTTGTTTGAGCGGATATGCCCGAAATCCTGTTTGCGTGTCGGGTAGGTTGTGGGCTGTTTGCACACGAAACCAGAAATTGGAAAATCTGTTGGCAAAGCTGTTTTTCGACGGCATGTTGGGCAGGTCGAATTGTCGGCTGCCAATTATCAATGCATCTTCGTGTTTTGCTAT
>Ga0310697_10000961_pt1 | contig 36065 bp, 30 predicted proteins | sample 172DNAGHGlowgp2_FD_203883 | JGI IMG/M metagenome (GOLD analysis project Ga0310697, IMG submission 203883) | Sheep rumen microbial communities from Palmerston North, Manawatu-Wanganui, New Zealand - 1728 DNA GHGlow gp2 (v2) (version 2) | ecosystem: Host-associated > Mammals > Digestive system >... | reverse complement strand
TAGGCAGTTACGGCACCGCAGACGAACCGTTGTCTGCGAATACCGAGTATCAAGTATGGCTATTCCCCTTTAACCAAAACCGCGAACTGGGTACACCCACCAGCCAGACCTTCACCACCCTCTCCTCGTCAGGTATCGACGATGCCGATGTCATTCAAGTCTCCATTTATCCTAACCCTGTACGCAATCTCCTCACCGTCAAAAATGCCGAAGCCTTCAGTCGGGCTGAACTCTACAATGCCGCTGGCCAGTTGATGCTTCGGCAATCAGTACAAGGTTCATCCTGCACCCTCGATGTCAGTAATCTCAAACGAGGCGGCTATTACCTCCTTCTTACAGGCACGAAAGGAACGGTTGCTCGTAAAATCATAGTGGAATGATGGAATATGGTTTTATTTAACTGTAATTATGCTATACTTTACTATAACATAACCAGTTATTCGCCACGGTAAGCGTCCTGTTCGCTTGTCGTGGCTCTCTTTTTGTCCCCTTGCTGATCTTTCGGTGCATCATGTGAAATTTATGCCGTTGGTCTGGATTTGCAATCCAGACCCATTGAGTATAAGGATTTTCAATCCGCATAAGCAATGAACTGAACCGATATGGCACCTGAGGCAATAAAACAGCCACACCCGCACAGACGGGAGGCAGGCGCCAGCTGGCCTGTTGCAGCGCCGCCATTCCACCGATCGTGCCTTGGCATGTGTTCTGCAGTTGCTTTGCATTTATTCTGCGAATGTCGAAGAAGTGTCGAAGAACTGATGAACAGGTGCCGAGGGTTGAGCGGTGTGACAACGGCCCGGGTCGGGTCGCAGTGCCCGGCACAGTATCGGTGCGGTCGGCCCCCGTTTTTTTTAAAAAATTCAACACTGGTGTAGTTTTTTGCCTGTGTTTTTCGTCATTATAAAATAGAGCCATTTTCAACATGGCAACGCGGTTATTAAATAAATATAATAATGATGAAAAAAAGTATCATCTTGATTGGGATGCTAATGGCCACTGCCATAGCTGTGTCCCAAACCATTGTCTCCACCCGGCCCACTCAGCGCAACGTGCTGATTGAGGAGTATACCGGCGTGGGGTGTACCTATTGTCCGCTGGGACACAAGGCTGTGGACTTCTGCTTGTCGTCGTTTCCCGGCCGTGCGTTTGCAATCAATATCCACCAGGGCATGTTTGCCACCCAGTTCACCACGAACTGGGGCAACGCCCTTGCCAACCAGGCGGGAGTGATGGGCTATCCGTCGGCAACGCTGAGCCGCCATTATTTCAGTGCCAGCTCGATGCACATTGATCCCGGCCAGTCCTATCCCTGTGCCTTGGAGCTGATGGGGCAGGAGGCTCCGGTCAATGTGGCGGCGACGGTCGATATCGACCCCGTCTCGCGCCTGATGCTGGTAAAGGTCGAGGCCTACTATCCCGGCAACGGGCCCGGCAGTTTCAACATGCTCAACGTGGCGCTGGTGCAGAACAATGTCTTGGGTGCGCAGGCGGGTGCCTCGCAATACTATCCCGAAAATATGGTGAATGGGCAGTACTGCCACAATCACATTCTGCGTCACCTGATTACCGGCCAGTGGGGCGATACCATCCACAATGTGTCGGCCGGCTCCTTTTTCAGCAAAGAGTATGCCTATGTGGTCCCCTACCAGATTGGCGACCTTGCCGTCGGCAACCTGGAGGATTTGAGCGTTATTGTGTTTGTGTGCAAGGACAGGAGCGAGGTGCTCAATGTGTGCGAGGCTGTGCCGACGGGCGACAAGGCCTATATTGCCTATGGCGCTGCGGGCGGTGAGGAGTGTTCGCTCGTTTACCGGCCTTATGTATCGGTGGTGAACCCCACCTTGCAGCCCGTCACGGGTATCCGCCTCGATGTGGGCGGCAGGCAGGTGGTGTCGGGCAAAACCATCGCCCCCTATTGCAGCGACACGGTGTGCGTGGCCGAATATGCCATCGACGACATGCCCGCCACCCACCAGCAGTATGGCGAGAGCCTCACGGTGCGCCTGGCAGGCTACACTGCGGGGGGCTCGCAGGTAGACATTGCCGACGAACCTGTAACCCTGCACTATGCCAATGCGGACATCTATTCCGTCAGCGGGCCCCTTACGCTCAGCATCGGCTACGACGCCTATCCCCAGGAGGTCTCCTTCTCCCTTGCGGGCATTGAGGATTGCCAGTACTATTACCAGATGAAGGGCAGCGAGAGCGATGCCGGCAAAACGGTGACCTACACCCTTTCGCCTGCCAACGCGGGGCTGTACCGCCTTAAACTGATTGATGTCGGGGCCGATGGCATGTCGGGTACGGTCACCGTGACCGATGGCACGGGTGCGGTTGTCTTTAGCCGCAATGCAAAGGACCTGCTGGTTTGGGACAGCTACTATTTCAACATCCTCAACCCCGGCAGCGACGGCCCCACCGGCAGTGTGGTAGGCATTGACGACCCCGAGGATTGGGTGCCCGAGTGGAGCGTGGCCCCCAATCCGACTTCTGATTGGCTGCGCATCAACTCCGACTTTGATTACCGCCGTGCCGAGGTGGTCGACCTTGGCGGCCGGGTGCGCCTTGCCACTTCGGGAAAACAGCTTGATGTTTCGGCTTTGCCGGCGGGTGTCTACCTGTTGCGTGTCATTGCCGACCGGGGTGTCAGCACCAAGAAATTTGTGAAACAATAAAGAGAAACATATTTATCCAATTAAACCAAAATTATTGACAGTATGAAGCACTTGACTAAGCTTTTCACAATGTGTGCAGTGGCCATGGCAGCCATCTGCTTTTCCGCCTGCGAGAAAGAACCCTCCAATCCCGGCAACGGGAATGGGAACAACACTCCCACTGAGCTTTTTTACGAGACCCTTGAGGGTACAGAGTGGGAGGGGGAATATGCCACCACTACACAGACACAATACGGCGTATACCCCGTCACCATTCACTGGACGGTCGACTTCCTGAAGGACGGTCGCGGCGAGGTGATGTTTAGGCAGATAAGCCAGGCCTACGACCCCGATACCTATTCCTGGCAAATGACCTACACCTACGACGGCAAGAATGCCGGTGTCATATCCGACGGCATGGGCGAATGGCCCATGAGCGGCGAGAACAAGTGGGATTTCACTTGCGACCCCTACAACCGCACTCTGCAGGTAACCCTCCAGTTTGAGGCGCAGCATGTGGAGGACGGCCCTATTGTAACCTATGGCGGCCCCACCACGTTGCACCAGGTTCGCTAAAAGCATCGTTGTCAAAACCGATAATTGTTTGGAATAATGATGCCGAATAGTAGGAACCATACCCTTGTGTCGCCGCGCTTATTATCGATTGCGGCGACACTGGCATTTGCCTTCACGGCGGGTGCCGCCCCGGTCGACAGCACCAGGGCCGCCGCTGTGGCACAGTGTTTCTGGTCGCAGACCCTCTGCTCAAAGTCTGCCGAGGTGCTGCGGCAGCAGCCTTGGCAGTATGGCGGTGTATATCTCTTTGTGCAGCCTTCGGGCGGCTGGGTGATGGTGGCGGCCGACGATTGCGCCCGTCCCGTGCTGGCCTATTCCACCACGGGTGCCATCCATCCCGACCGGATGCCGGTTGCGCTGCAGAATATTGTGGGCGAGTACCAGCAGGAGATTGAGTTTATACGGACCGTGAAAGGGGTTCCCGCCAACGAGGAGTGGAGGCTCCTCAGCAACGGCAAAGCCCTGCCCGGCAGCAAGGACGAGGAAGTGGGTCCGCTCCTCACCACCCAGTGGTACCAGCGGTCGCCCTACAATATGTATTGTCCTTCCTATACGATGACCGGTTGTGTCGCCACGGCCATGGCACAGGTGATGAAGTATTGGAACTATCCCGCCTTTGGCAGTGGCAGCCACTCCTATAGCGACAACTCGGGCTATGGCATCCAGACCGCCGATTTCGCCAACACCCGCTATGACTGGCCCAATATGCCCAACCGGCTTACCTCTGCCTCGCCTGCCGAGCAAAAGCATGCCGTTGCCACGCTGATGTACCATTGCGGTGTGAGTGTGGATATGGGCTATTCCACCATCTACAGCGGTACCACCATCAACAAGTGCGAGAACGCGCTGCCCACCTATTTCCACTACAACAGCCACGACATACGCTATCGGGCCAAGGGCTCCATGAGCAACGACGCCTGGACCGATACCCTTATTGCGGAGCTCCGTCTGCGCCGCCCCATACTGCATGGCGGCAGCGGTCCTGCGGGTGGGCACTGCTTTATTTGCGACGGTTTCAATGCCCAGCGCTATCTGCATTTCAACCTGGGCGAGGACGGCGATGGCGACGGCTATTACCAGGTGGGTGCCATTACCTACGGTGCCTACGCGTTCAACCAGGCCAACGATGCCATCCTCGGTGTGCATCCGGAGTATGGCATTTATCTCAATCAGGAGACACTCAGTTTCAATCGTCCCGCATCGGAGGGACAGGTGTGGTTTTCCACCTGCGACACCTCCTCAGCCCCTTGGACTGCCACTTCTGCCGACAGCTGGATTACCGTTTCCGGCACCGGTTTCTCCCATTTGGGTCAGGTGACGATTGCCGTAAGCGAGAACAATACGGGGGAAGAGCGCACGGGTAGGGTGGTCTTTGCCCAAGGCAGCCTTTCGGTCACCGTCACCGTGATACAGAATGCCTACGACCCTGCCACCGACTACTGCCCCTTGACTGTGGAAATGGAGAACACCCACGGCGAGCCCTGGGCAGGCGACGCCTACCTGAGCTTTGAGTCGACAGGTGGGTCGGTCTACGGTGTGGCACGCCATACCGCAAGCAGCCACAGCAGCACGGCCACCGTCAATGTTGCCCCCCACGATGTTATGGTGCGCTGGCATCCCGGCGGTGCCCTGGACCGTTACATCAACTACAAAATCAAGAACCGTTTTGGTGAGGTGCTGGTGGATGTGCAGAACGCCTATTTCGACGGCTCCGATGTGTTGCTCCCATGGCCTTGCAACAGCCTCGGAATTGAGAATCAGGTGAGGCCTTCCGTCAGCGTCTATCCCAACCCTACAAGCGGTATCGTCACCGTCTCGGGCTTGCAACCAACGCCTTCTGGAGCCACAATCATCATGTATGATGCCACTGGCCATGCGGTGCTTGAGACGGTTAAACATTATGAACCTGCCGCCATGGTCAATATCCAAACGCTCCCTTCGGGGGTATACTTCCTGCGGGTGCTTACTCCCAATGGTGTATACACTTCCAAAGTGGTAAAAGAATAATTACCCCATGCGAAAAGTATTGACCCTTATTTTATTGCTCCTTGTGGTGGCCAGGGTTGTGGCCGACCCGGTGCATCCGGCTGATGCGCAACGGGTAGCCAACCATTTCTGGCAGCAGGTACTCCACGGCCAGGGCAGCCTGCATGCTGTGGACTGGCAATATTCCGAGATATATCTCTTTGTTGGCGAGCGGCAGGGGTTCCTCTTGCTTTCGGCCGACGACTGTGCTCGGCCCGTGCTGGCCTACTCTCTCGATGGGACCATGGAGCCTGATGCCCTGTCTCCTGCCCTGGCCGAACGCATGGAAGCATACAGGAGCCATATTGCTGCCGCCGTGCAGCAGCACGCGGCTGCTACCGACCCCGATGCCCGCAGATGGCACATGCTGCGTGCCGCCCTGCCCTCCAAGGACGGGGGCGACGGCGACCGCATAGACCCCCTGCTCCAAACCCGCTGGCACCAGGATGGCGGCTATGCGCTGCTCACCCCGCAGCACACGCCCACCGGTTGTGCCGCCACTGCCCAGTCGCAAATGATGCGTTACTGGAACTACCCCGCCTTTGGGTACGGCAGCGAAACCTATAATTGCCAGCCCTACGGCGCACAGTCGGCCGACTTTGCCCACACCCTCTACGACTGGGGAAACATGCCCTCGCAGGTCTTGGCCACCAGCCCCTACATGGAGCAACTGGCGGTCTCAACCCTTATGTACCATGTGGGTGTGAGCCTCCATATGGGCTATGCCCCAGAGGGCAGCGGCGCGGCAGGCCTGACAGGACAACCCGGCATCCCCAGCATTGACAATTCGCTCAAGGACTACTTCTACTATAGCCACAAAATGCGGCCCATCTTCAAGGCCAACGGCTATACCGACCAGCAATGGGCTGACAGCCTCATAGCCGAGCTACGGCTCCGTCACCCCATCATTTACTGCGGTGTGGCACCCGAAGGGGGGCATGGCTTTGTGTGCGACGGCTACGAGTATCGCGACGGACAGCCCTATTTCCACTTCAACTTTGGCTGGAGCGGGGCAGGCGACGGATACTATACAACCGACGACATATGCCCCAATGTGAGCCCTACCGGCACCGTTGGCACCGTCTACCATTTCAACCTCAGCAACCAGGCCCTTCTTGGGGCCGTGCCCGACTACAAGATGCATGTCAGCGACACCATCCTCACCTTCGACCGCGAAGGCAGCAGCCGTACCATGCTTTTCAGCAGCATTGACACCGTCTCCGACCCCTGGAGCGTCCAGGCCGACCAGCCGTGGGTAGTAATTGAAACCAACGGGGTGCAGCATGCGGGCGAAATCACAGTCAGCGCACAGCCCAACACCACCGGCAGCGAGCGCAAGGCCACGGTCACCTTCTCCCAAAATGGTGAAACCGTCACCGTGCAGGTGGTGCAGACCTACTACAGCGTCGACGACTACTGCCCCCTAACCGTGGTGATGGAAAGCACCCGGGGCGGTGGCTGGGAAGGCGGAGCCTATCTCAGTTTCGAGAGCCCTTCAGGCTACGTCTACAACACCGCCACACTCGCCTCCGGCAGCCAGGCCACCGAGTCGGTAGGCGTGGCACCACACGATGTCAACATCGTCTTTCACCATGGCGGCGGCACCGACCGCTACATCAACTATCGCGTCTACAACCAGCATGGCGAAGAGCTGGTGTCCGTCGACTACGCCTTCATGAACGGGGGTACCCACTTTGTGGAATGGCCCTGTGCCCATGTGGGTATTAGTCCCGATGCCACCGAGGCCGGCACACGCCCCATCGTAATGCCCAATCCGGCACACGACCACCTGCGCATAGCCTACAACGGACAGGGGCAGGCACAACTTTTCGACGCCCTTGGCCGCCTGCAGTGCCAATGGGAATTAACTGGCACCGGCACCGCCGACGCCACCCTCTGCCCACTGCCACCCGCCATGCGTCCAGGCCTTTACCTGTTGCGCACCACCACTGCCAACGGCACCTTCACAAACAAAATAATCATAGAATAAAACGACAATCACAAAATGAAAAGAACACTCCTCATCCTTATCATGGTCTTTGCCACACTGCTCTATGCAGGATGCGAAAAGGAACCGGCACCAGCTGGCAACACCACCCCCGAAGAGCCCACCACGCTCGACATCCTGCACACCTCCTGGCAGGGAGTATACAACGGCACCGTCCAGCATCCCCAAGCCGGTGCTGTCCCCTGTGTGCTCACCTGGACTATCGACTTTGTGGACGAGTCCAAAGCCAGCATCATGCTCGAAATGGTTACGGGTGGCCAGCCCCAGCAGCCGCAGGAAATGACCTGCTCCTACACCTACGACGGTCGCCACGGCACCCTCATCAGCGTGGAAGAGGGCGAAACCCAGTCCGACCCCTTCGAGGTTGACCCCATCAACCGCTCCTTCACCATCGACCTGCGCATCACCACCGGCTTCTCGCAGGAGAACCCACAGGTTGTAGGTGGTCCCACCACTTTCCGTCAAATCCACTAAATCATTAATAACTAATCACAAATCAAAAGATGAAAAAGAACATCCTCCGACTGCTCTGCCTCACTCTCCTGGCAGGCATGACTTTCGCCTCGTGCGAAAAACCGACAAACAACGACGGTCGCTACACCCTCACCGTCAACAGCGCCGACGAAACCATGGGCAAAACCTATGGCGGCGGCACCTTTGACGGCGGCACCACTACCCGCATTTGGGGCACCCCCGAAGTGGGCTACCAGTTCGACCACTGGAACGACGGTAACACCGAGAACCCCCGCAACGTGACCGTCAATGGTGACGTCACCTACACGGCCTACTTCAGCGCCATCGGCTCCGGCAACGACACCACTGGTGGCGGCGGCGGCGGCGAAACTCCGGGCGAGTTTGTGGCCAACTTCGTAATCAATGGCATCCCCTACCAGGGCATTGCACTGGTGAGTATAAACTTAGGCGGAGACCAAAACCTCTTTAACCTCACCATCTATGCCGGCGAAGGCACCAACGTCCTTGTCTCCTTCATCCTTCCCCGCACCGGCACCCAGTCTCTCTCCGACGGCATCCAGAGCTTCTTCTACGAGAGCGAAGACTCCTTCATTGAGACTCCCAGCGGCACCATGCCTCCCTATCTCACTGTCCCCTCTGCCGGCTGCACCTTCGACGTCAACGTCACAGCCTTCGACATGGCTACCCAAACCGTCACCCTCACAGCCTCCGGCACCATGCTCGACATTGCCGCCGCCGAGGCCGGACAGCCCAGCCTTGTGCCCTTCTCGGTATCCATCGATGGCTTCTTCCAGTACCCTGGCATGCCTTCGGGCAAGTAACAATATCCCACTCCTCCCACTGGGGGAGCGCGCAAAAAAGGGCGGTCGTCAGCGACCGCCCTTTCCTTTTGCCGTCAAAGGCACGCCTGGCCCGCCAACCGGCAGGCATCCCGTTCAACCATTGCACGCCTGTGGCGGCTCGGCAACGGGCCTATGGACTATCTTGTAGCCCAGCAAAGCGATGATGATGGACATAATTGGCGATATGATATTGAAAAAACAGTAGGGCAGGTATTCCAGCGTGGGGACCTTCAGCACCAGCGACTGCGTCATGCCGCACGTGTTCCACGGCACCAGCACCGAGGTGACCGTTGCCGAGTCCTCTGTTGAGCGGCTCAGCAGCCGCCCCTCGTACCCTTTATCCTTGTACAGCTGTTTGAATATGTTGCCCGTAAGCACAATGCTCAGATACTGGTCGCCGGTGGCCATATTGGAGAAAAGACCCGTGGCCACGGTGGAGGAAACCAGTGTGCGACGGCCTCTCACGGCCCGTGCCAGCGCTGAGGTGAGGCTCTGCATCATTCCGCCACCCGTCAGCGTACCCCCAAAGGCCGAGGCACAGAATATCAGAAACACCGTACTCAGCATGCCCTTCATGCCCCTTGTCTGCACCAGGTTGTTGAGGGTCTCGTTGCCCGTGTCGACAGCCGTGCTGCTGCAATAGGTAAGCATCAGCCCGCGGAAACGGTCTCCCTCGCCCACACGGGCCACTATGTCGGGCTGTACAAACACCATCACCACCCCAGCCGCCAGTGCCGACAAAAACAGGACAATGGCCGCCGGCAGCCGCAGCGCTATCAAAACCGCCGTAAACAGCGGAACCAGCAACAGCCAGGGACTGATGGCAAAGGCACCGTCCAAACCCTCGGCAAACGAGGCCGCCATGCCGCTGCCCGCCGCCCGGTGGCTTAAACTCACCGCCAGGAAAATCAGCAACGCAATGGCAAACGACGGCACAGTGGTGATAAGCATATAGCGGATATGCTTGAACAGGGGCACCTCGCCCACCGACGAGGCAAGCACCGTCGTATCGGACAAAGGCGATATCTTGTCGCCGAAATAGGCACCCGAAATAATGGCCCCGGCGGTCCATCCCACCGAGTAGCCATGCGCCGTGCCGATGCCCATCAGGGCAATGCCCACCGTGGCCACCGTGGTCCACGAGCTGCCCGTAACCAGCGACACCAGCGCGCAAATCAGGCATGCCATAAACAGGAACAGCGAAGGCGTAATCACCTTCATGCCATAGTAAATCATTGTGGGCACCACCCCGCTCATCATCCAGCTGCCCGAAACAGCGCCAATCAGGAACAGGATGAGCACCGCCGGTCCTATGGTCTTGATATTGTTGCCTATGGCAGTGTCGATCTCCCGCCATTCCACGCCGTAGCCCATCATCGCAATCGCCACCGCCACCCCGGTGGCAAAAAGCAGAACCGTTTGGCTGGCCCCGTCAATGGCATCTGAGCCAAACCGCCCAATGACCAGCACCTGCAGCGCCACCAGCACCGCAAAGGGCACCAGCGCCACGAGCCAGGGGATGCGTGGGGAACCGGCTGCCATTGCTATTGCCGTTTGCCGGCCTGCACCATGCGGGTGGAGAGCGGTGTGGAGGCCGTTGTGTCGGTGTCGGCCGTGCGCACCACCTGCTGACGGCCCTCAATGTTGAACTGAAGCGTGGCGCCGTCGCTGCGCACGTCAATCGTCACGGGCGCTCCCATCACCAAGGGGAGATTCACATTGCCATGTCCGGCAGGGAAACCGCAAAGCAGCGGAATATTGTATTTTACCAGATACTGGCGGAGCATGGCCTCGATGCTCTCGTACGAAAACTCGTGTCCGCACCCGTCAAACTCGCCCAGCACTACACCCTTGCAACGGTCCAGAACCCCGTTCATGGCCAGTATGTTGAACTGGCGGTCGATGTTGTGCATCGACTCTTCAACCTCTTCGATAAAGAGGATAAGGTTGCTGCCTGCCGTGGCGTCGGCCTGCGTACCCAGGTTGGGGGCAAAGGTGCAGATGTTGCCACCCACCAGCACCCCGGTGGCGTGGCCCTCGATATTTTGCGGATGCGCCGGCACCTCGTAGCACGGCACCGTGCCCAAAAGCAAATCGCGCATCAGGGTGCTGCTCTCGTCGGTGCCGCCGGCGGCCAGAAAGGAACTCATGGTGCCGTGTACGCTCATCACACCTGCACGGTTCAAAAGCCCGTGGATGGTGCTGATGTCGCTGAACCCCACCAGCCATTTGGGGTGGGCACCCCATTCGGCAAGGCTCATGCTGTCGATGAGCTGTATGCTGCCATAGCCGCCACGGTTGCAGATAATGGCCTTGACGGTGGTGTCGTTCAAAGCCCAGCGCAGGTCGCTCAGGCGTTCCTCCAGCGTGCCGGCATAGCGGCCGGCATACACTTTGCCCACGTTGGGCCCGATGACGGGTTCCAGGCCCCAGCCGCGCAGCACCTCGGCCGTTTTCTCCACGTTCTCCATCGGCGTGTAGTAGGAGGGTGAAATCAGGGCCACACGGTCGCCTGGCTTTAGGTAGGCGGGCTTGGTGCAGTTGAGGGTCAGCCCGTTGTCGAAGGGTTGGATGGTTTCCTTGTTGCAGGAGGCCAGCAGGCACAGGGCTGCGGCCATGATGAGGGTGAAAAGGTTTCGTTTCATAGAAAATGATGTTTATCCCCAACAACGCAGAAAAGCCGTTTTTATTGCGGACGGCGTGTATAATAGGGGCGTGTGCGGCCCGGCGGCTTGGCGCTGTGGCTCCGCCCCTGGCCCGATGTTGGGCCGCTATTTGCTCAACAGTTATTCGACAGTTATTCGACAGTTGTAGGACACTGCATCGAACAATTGTAGAGTAAGTGCGGGCCTACTGTGGTAGGGCGAGCGGGGCAGGGACGGTGCCGGATGGCTGTTGGTTCCCGTCGGCGGGGGTGAGGCGGTTGCCGATCATGCGTTGCATGTAGGACTGGATGATGGCTTTGGTGCGCTGCAGGCAGGTGTCGAGGAGGGGCTGGTCGGCAGGCGGCAGCTTGCCGATGAGGTTGTCGGTTAGCAGCGGGTCGGACTCGATGTTGTACCAGCCGGTGGGTTGCTCGCCGTCGAAAAGGAGCAGGCGGCCGTTTTGCACGTATTGGTATATGCCGTTGTTGTAGTGTATGGCCCAGGTTTGGGGTGCGGGAGTGCGGAGCAGGTCGATGCCGTAGGCCAGGTAGGGGAGGCGGCTGCCCACGGCGCCGAGCAGGGTGGGCATGATGTCGGTTTGCTGGGCGATGGAGTTGCTCATGCCGGTGGGCAGCTGGCCGGAGGGGTCGAAGATGACGATGGGCACGCTGAAGGTGCCGAGGGGAGTGCGGTAGGCGGGCTGTTCGTTGATGTTGGTGTGGTCGGCGGTGAGCACAAAGATGGTGTTGCGGTACCAGGGCATGCGGCTGGCGGTGCTGAAGAAGCGGCGCAGGGCCAGGTCGGTGTAGCGGATGCAGGTGTGCAGGGGATGGCCCTCCTGGTGCAGGGTTTGCCGGTAGCGTTGGGGCACGGCGAAGGGGTGGTGGGAGGTGGCGGTGAAGAGGGCGGTCATGAAGGGTTGGGGCATTTGGTCCATGACGGCGGCGTAGTATTGCAGGAATTCTTCGTCCCAGATGGCCCAGGTGCCGTCGAAGTCGTTGTCGCCGCCAAAACGGCTGTCGGCGTTGTATTCGGTGCGTCCGTAGTAGTGCTGGAAACCCGTGGTGCGGGCAAAGGCCTGGAATCCCATCGAGCCGTTTTCGGCGCCGTGGAAGAAGGCGGTGGTGTAGCCTTCGGCTCCGAGTTGGCCTGCCAGGCCGCTGATGTTGTTGAGCGAGTAGCCGGTGACGAAGAAGGGTTCGACGAACATGGGTATGCCGGAGAGTATGGAGGGCATGCCGTCGATGCTTTTGCGCCCGTTGGCGTAGGAGTGGCGGAAGGTGAGGCTGTGGGCTATGAGCGAGTCGAGGAATGGGGTGTTGCCGGGGTAGTCGTTGTAGGCTCCGATGTATTCCTTGCCGAAACTTTCCAGTATCAGCACCACTATGTTGCGGTGGTTTGAGGGCGCGGCGGCGGTGTCGGGGAGGGGGAGGGTGTTGTGCAGGGGACTGTAGATGGCGTCGAGCCGGTCGCTGTCATAGTAGCCGGGGTCGGCGAAGGTGGTTTTGCCCATGGTGCGGATGAGGGAGAAGGGGGTGTTGAGCACGATGGCGGCCTCGGAGGGCTGGTTTACGTATTGGTTGGCGTTGCTGATGGTGATGGGCCGTATGGCGGTGGAGGCGCCGCCGCGCATGCCGATGACGGCCAGCGGCATGAAGCCCAGAAAGCACAGCAGGGCGACGATGAAGCTGCCGGGGGTGAAGGGTTGTGCGGGCTGGCCCGGAGGGAAGGGGTGGCGGTAGAGGAGGATGAGGGCCGCGATGAAGGCGATGCCTATGAGGACGAGGTACCAGTGGTTGAGGAGTTCGATGCCGAAGATGTTGCCGAGGTTGCCTTCGTTTTGGAATTCGGAGAAGAAGGTCCACGTGGTGCGGCGGCCGGTGTAGCGGGAGTAGACGGTGTCGATCAGGTTGAGGACAAGCATGAGGGAGTTGACTGCGACGAAGAGTGTTTTGAGTGTCAGCCGGTAGCCTTTGGCCGATACCCAGCGGCGGGGCAGCGGTGCCAGCACGAGGAGGATGTAGAGGAGGTTGGTGTAGAGGATGGCGGAGGTGTCGAAGCGCAGGCCGCCTGCTATGAGGCTGCCTACCGACAGTTGGCCCCATCCGTCGGCGTAGGTGTCCCAGAATTCGAGTACGTAGACCACCCGGCACAACATGTAGAGCAGGTAGACCAGCAGCAGGTTGGCCAGCAGGCTGAGGAGGGTGGAGGCTATGTTGGTTGTTTTCATGTTAGAATTGGAAATAGATAAAGGGCTGCAGGTCGGCGGTGATGAATTGGTATACGATGAACACGGCTACCACTGTGGCGAGCAGCATGAGGGGCAGCGGCAGTTGGGCAAACCACAGGCGGTAGCGCCGTTTGAAACGGTCGGGCAGCCAGTGGACCACCATGCCTATGAGGAATACGGCGAAGACCGGCGCGTAGTTGGCCAGGATGTCGGGCACTTGCTGCCAGTTCCAGTGGCTGCCGATGCGTTCTACCATTTGGGTGGCCGTGCGCCAGGCGGTTTCGTTGGCTTCGGCGGGGTCGAGGTTGGAGCCGCTGCGGAAAAAGAGGCGTGTGAAACTGATGAAGATGAAGGTGAGGAAGGTGTTCCACACTACGGTGATGGCGTGTTTGAACTTGCTTTCGCGGTAGCGGCGGCCGGCCACAAAGGGTACCAGGTTGAGCAGTATGATGGCCGCGGCGGTTACCATGAGGGCAAAGTGGAACATGCTGAGCACGGGGATGGGGAAGAAGTGGTAGAGGGTTTTGACGGCGAGGTAGATGAGCGATATGGCAAGGATGCGGTAGAGGGGGCCTTTCTTTTTCCACCATTTGTAGACCAGGATGCCCAGTCCGTTGAGTGCGCCCCAGGTGATGAAGTTGAAGGAGGCGCCGTGCCACATGCCGCCAAGGAGCATGGTGTCGAAGTTGTTGAGGTTGGTGGAGAACTCTTTGCGGTGGGCAGGGGCTGCAAGGTATATCAGTGCGAGCACTGCCACCAGCAGGAGGGCGGCAAGTGTTACCCAGCGGTTCTTGGCCATAAGCACGACGATGAGGAGCATGACGGCCGGGATGATGAAGGTGGCGGGGGTGGAGTTGCGGTTGCCGCCCAGGGGGATGTAGAGGTAGTCTTTGAGCCAGTTGGAGAGCGATATGTGCCAGCGTTTCCAGAACCCGGCGGCGTTGGTGGCCTTGTAGGGCGAGTTGAAGTTGAGGGGCAGGTAGAAGCCCATGAGCATGGCTACGCCGATGGCGATGTCGGTGTAGCCGGAGAAGTCGGCATAGACCTGCAGGGAGTAGACCAACAGGGCGGAGAAGTTTTCGAACGGGGTGTAGAGCAGCGGGTTGGCAAAGATGCGGTCGACAAACGAGACGGCAAGATAGTCGCTGAGTATAAGTTTTTTGCACAGGCCGTTCAGTATCCAGAATATGGCTATGCCAAACTGGCGGCGGGAGAGGAAGAAGGGTTTGTAGAGCTGGGGGATGAACTGGTCGGCACGGACGATGGGCCCGGCTACAAGCTGTGGGAAGAAGGTGGTGTAGAAACCGAAGTCGAGTATGTTGTCGGCATGGCGCACTTTGCCTTTGTAGACGTCGACGATGTAGCTGATGTTTTGGAAGGTGAAGAAGCTGATGCCTACCGGGAGGAAGATGGCGTTGGCGATGGAATAGTGGGTGGAGGCTATGGTGTTGAAGATGTCGGTGAAGAAGTAGGCGTACTTGAAATAGCAGAGTACCCCGAGGTTCAGGACCACACCGTGCACCATGAGTGTGCGGCGGCGGGAGCGGGTGGAGCGGCCGGTGGCTGCCTCGCGCGAGGCCAGGCGGTCGAACCGCAGGCCAAGCACGTAGCCTACCACGGTGGAGAGGAGGAGCAGGGCCACATAGTTGCCCGAGGTTTTGTAGTAGAAGAAGAGGCTTACGAGGAAGAGGTAGCCGTTGCGCCACAGGCGGCGCGCTTTCCCCATGCGGCGGGGATGGCGGGTGGTGGAGACGATGAGGCAGAAGCCAAAATATACAATGAAGAAGAAGGCCCAGAAGTGGAACTGGGTGAAGAGGAGGGGATGGCTGCTGTCGAAGGCAAAGAGGTTAGTCAGGTATGTAAGGAAATCTGTCATTAGATTGGGAGTTGTCGGTTGGGGTTTTGCCTTGTATGGTTACACGGCGCTTGGCTTTGTTTTGCGTGTTGCGGTTTTGGGGGGTGGGTGTGGGGTTTTTGACGGCGGGCAGCGGTTTGGCAAATTCTTTTTGCAGGGCTTGGAAGAGCAGGTCGCCCATCAGGCGGTAGCCCGCACGGGTAAAATGGACTTTGTACTTTTGTGCCAGTCCGGCTTTCTGCCATTTCTCCATGGATTTGAGTCCGCCCATAATCTCGAATTGGTCCCACACGGCACCGCCTGTGAGCGCGGCCAGACGGTAGCACACTTCGCGTGCCAGCGGCCCGTTGGTGTTGACGGCGTAGCGGCGGCGTCCGGTTTTGCGGTAGCTGTCGTTGTTGGTTATGAATATGAAGGCGCAGTGGGGGTTGACCCGGCGTATGGAGTCGCAGAGGGTGAGGTAGTTGTTTTTAAAGGCTACGGTGTCGAAGTCTTTGCCGTGGGCGTCGTTGATGCCGATGCCGAAGATGACCATGTCGGGGCGCAGCAGGCGGAGGTCGTCGGTGAGGTGGCATTTCAGGTAGTCGGGCACGGCGGCTCCGTTAACTCCTATGGAATGGTAGGAGATGCCGGGATGCCGGTTGCCGAGGCATACGCCCATAAGGGTGAAACGCTGGCCTTGGCGGCAGGGGAGCACGACGTCGAACGAGTCGACGGGCTGCATCAGGTTGAAGACAAAGCGGTGGGTGGCGGTGTCGATGTAGGAGGGCGGCACGTCGCGTCCCGCATAGCTGAGGGCGGGCACTACGCCGTCGGGCGATTGGCCAAGGATTACGATGTGGGTGCTGCGGTAGTCGATGCGCTTTTCGGTGTTGAGCATCTGGATGCGTGTGGGCACATCGTGTGCGGTGACGGATATGCCGCAAAGGCCCAGCGGGTATTCGGGGGCGCTGTAGACGTTGCGCGTGAGGGTTACTTTTTCGGCGCAGTGTACTTTGTAATCGTCGGGGTTGTTGCATTTGGCGGCGGCGGAGTAGGGGAAAAGCATGCCGCGTCCACCTACGAGGGAGGGGTGTTGGGTCAGCAGGTTGGTGCGTACCTGGTTTGGGAAGACCCCAGCCTGGACGTGCGAGCCGCCTATGTGGATGATGTTCACCGTGCCTTGGCCTGTGGTGGTGACACGGTGCCATTTGCGCAGAAAGAGCTGCATGGAGGGTGAGGCACTGTCGTAGTGCAGTTGGTTGGCGTCGTAGCGGATGAAGGGGTATGGCTCCTGTCCGCGGCAGCCGGAGGCGGTTGCTACCAGCAGCAGGGCTACCAGCAGCGTTTTATTGAACATTTTTGGCCTCCTTTCGCATGAGATAGAGATGGTACATGTTGTCGAATGCTTTGGATAGGCGGTCGCCCATTATGTCGGCGCCGCGTTGGGAGAAATGGATGTAGTCGCCGCTGCCAAGCCCTTGGTTTACCCATGCCGACATGGAGTTTTGTCCGCCCATGGCGTGGAAGATGCTCCAGTAGGCGGCTCCGTGGGCGGTGACGGTTTTTTGCAGGCTTTCGATCACGGTGGGGAGCCATGTGTAGGAGAGAAGGTCGCCCTCTTCGGTGCGTTTGCTCATGTCGGAGGGGCCAATGAAGAGGATGAGGGCACCGGGGCAGCACTGGTGGAGGCGGTCAATCTGTGCACCCATGTTTTGGCAGTAGGCGTTGATGGATTTTTGGTTGTTGAGGTAGGGGACGGAGTTGCCGCCGAATTGCATGATGATGAGGCCTACATCGAGGAGAGAGTAGGCTGTTTTGAGCTGGTCGCGGTTGATTTGGGTGAACTGGTGGCCGGAGCAGCCGCGCATGGGGATGTTGTCGACGGCGACGCCGGGGCCGTTGTCGACGGTGATGCCATAGAGGTCGGCGGTGCCGCTGACGGAGATGCGGAGGGAGGAGACGGCGGTGTCGACCTGCCAGCTGAAGGCATGCACGCCGGGTTCTTCGCACCGTTGGGTGTCGGGGGTTTGTATGCCTTGGGCCGAGAGGACGGCTTTGAGGGGGCCGGGCCGGTTGCAGAAGAGCAGTTTGAAACGCGAGAATTGTTGCAGACGGGAGTCGCGGCCACGGTGGGTGGTGGCGGTGATGTTGGAGAATGCCGAGCCTTCTACCCGGAAGTCCTGCACCATGGGTCCGTAGTTGCCCGAAGCCCGCACCACGAGACTGTCGCCAAACGGCGACTGGCGTATGAGGTTGCCGCTGCCGTAGGTGGATACGGAGTAGGAGGGGATGAGGGTGGCAAAGGGTACAAGGCCGGGGCCGCCGCCGCCGAAGAGACCCTGCATGAAGGAGCGCAGGCGGTTGGTGATGCGGTCCATCTCGATTTGCGAGTCGCCGTAGTGGATGATGCGTATGGTGCGGCCAGTGGCGGGGGTTTGTTCAAGTTGTGCGAAGAGGGTGTCGAAGAAGGTGTCGTCGTCGTTGGGGAACCAGAACCGGATGTCGCTGCTGTCGAGCTGGTGGCGGAAGTAGTCCATGGAGTCTTGCAGGGTGTCGAGTACGGCGTTGAGCGAGTCTTGGCGGGCCAGGTAGGCCTCGACGTCCAGCTCACGTTGGGGATTCAGTATTTTGGTGATGGTGGGGAAGCGCAGGTTGTGTTTGCCAAGGTGTATTCCTTTGGGCGGGAAGAGCAGGCACACCCCAGCAAGCAATGCGATGGCTGCGGCCATGAAGAGGAGAACCTTGTATGCCTTCATGATGGTGTGTTGTGGCAGTTGTTTGTTGAGAGGATGGTGGGTTGGGTTTTATATAAGTCTTAGTTGTTTTTGTTTATCTCCGCTTTCAGTTTTTGGATGTCGTTGTACATTTCTTCCAGTTTGCGCTGCATGACGAAGATTTTCTTTTGCCGGTCGGCTGGCATTGCGGGCGAGCCAAGTATTATGGAGTCGTCGGCCACGTTGCGTGTTACGCCCGATTGGGCGGCAATCGTTACGCGGTCGCCCACGGTTATGTGTCCCACTATGCCTACCTGCCCTGCAATGACGCAGCCAGAGCCGACTTTGCCACTGCCGGCACAGCCCGACTGGGAGGCCATGACGGTGTTGCTGCCAAAGGATACGTTATGTGCTATTTGGCAGAGGTTGTCGATTTTGGCTCCGCGGTGGATGATGGTGGAACCCATGGTGGCGCGGTCTACACAGGTGTTGGCTCCGATTTCCACATCGTCTTCGATGACTACGTTGCCTATTTGGTCGATTTTGTTGTAGGTGCCGTCGCCGGTGGGTGCAAAGCCGAAACCGTCGGCTCCCACCACTACACCGGCATGGAGGATGCAGTTGTTGCCTACGCTGCATTCGCGGTAGATTTTAACGCCTGGGTAGAGTATGGTGTTGTCGCCCACATGGCAGTTGTCGCCGATGTATACTTGGGGATATATCTGCACGTTGTTGCCTATGACGGTGTTGCGGCCCAGGACGGCGAAGGCACCAATGTAGCACCCTTTGCCGATGCGGGCTGAGGGGTGGATGCTGCAGCGCAGGGAGCGTCCCCGTTTGGGTTTGGAGGCGGAGTTGAACATGTGCAGTACTTTGGCCACGCAGAGGTAGGGGTTGTCCACCCGTATGAGGGTGGCGTTGACGGGATGTTCGAGTACAAAGTCGCGCGCTATGAGGATGGCGGAGGCTTTGCGTTCGTAGATATAATGAGTATATTTGGGGTTGGCAAGGAATGTGATGCCCCCTTCGTCCACTTCTTCGATGCGGCAGGGTTTCCATATCAGGGCATTGGGGTCGCCCTCGACGGTGCCTTTGAGTTTGCGGGCTATCTGTTCGGCTGTGAATTGCATGTGAGGTAAGGTTCTATGCGGTTATACGTTTCTTGATCTATAATCGGTATGTTGAGGATGTCGGTGACGCTGAGGAAGGGTCCTTTCTCTTCGCGCAGGCGGATGATGGCTTTGGCTTGGTAGTAGTCGAGATAGGGGTGCCGTTTCAGGCGGTCGATATCGGCTGAGTTGATGTCTATTTGGGTGATTCGTTTGGGGTCGGCGGTGAGGTGTGGTGCGATGTCATTGAAGCGGGAGGAGTCGATGCCATAGACTTCCCGGAGCTGTTCAGTGCTTACGTAGCCTCCCAGCATGGTGCGGTATTTGAGGATGCGGCGGGCTATAACGGGACCGATGTTGTAGAGCTGCACCAGGTCGAGGGAGTCGGCTGTGTTTAGCTCGAAGATGAGCGGTCGCTTTGGTAGCTGGGTATGGGTGTTGGGGGTGGAGGCGACGGGGTTGGTGGTGGACGAGTGGGCGAGGAGGAGTGTGTCGTTGGGCAGAGGGGGCAGGTCGGGGTCGGTGCCGTTGGGTTGGACCGCCAGGCATGTGGCGGTGATTCCCATCAGTAGCAGGGTCAGCCATAGGTAGCCCCGTTTGCGTGTCATTCCTCCTTCCATTCGATTGTGCCGCGTTGGTGGATGATGCGTGGTTCTTTAAATTCGTCGTCGCTCTCGAAGCTGTCGCCCAGTGTTATACGTTGACCATTTTTGGAACGGAGGGGATGTTCGGAATAGATGCGGTGTTCCATGGCGTTCCAGGTGAGGTCTTGCAGATAAATGGTGTCGCCCCGTTGTAGGTCGATAATCACGACGCTGTCGCGGACCATGGTGAGGTCGCGTTTTTCGTAGTTGATGGCGTAGCGTGCGGTGAGGGTGCCGGTAGGGTTGTTGTATCCATCGAAGAAGCGCATCTTTACACCGCCTTTGTACACTGTTTTGGGTTCGGGCTTGCTGTATTTCTCTATGATGGGGGCTTCCATCAGTAGCTGCAGCCGTCCTTCTTCGCTGCGTTGGATATGGGCGTTGCGAATGGTGCTTTCGGGCAGTTCCTTGCGCTCAAACATCTTGGTTTTCTCGATGTCGTTGCCACAAGATGTCAATAAACAGGCAAGAAGCAGGGCTGTTGCCCCGCCTCTTGCTTGGGTTGTCATTATGCTGTGCAGAACGGCCATTAGCGTGTTCTGATGATGGTGGATTTGCCTATCCATCCGGGGATGACATAGCTGTGGCCATCAATGAGGTCAAGCATGAAAGCATCGTTTTTCTTGGGGAAGTAGCCAGCGTAGATGCCGATGAGTTTGTCGGCCATGCCGGTGATTTCCTGGGTGGGTTCAACTTGTTTGGCGTGGCGTGCCTCGTCGACGGCGGCCCAGTAGGCCGAGCGTCCACCCATACCATCGTCGATGCTGCGGCTGCTCATGGCGTAGACCTGTGCCAGCTGCAGGTAGGGTTCACCTTTGGTGCGGTCAAGTTCGGCGGCGTTCAGCAGGGCGGTGCGAGCTGCGCTGTAGCTGCCCTGTCCGGCATAGGAAAGGCCGAGGATGATGTAGGCGCGGTAGCGGTCCTTTTTGTCGGTAAGGCTCTTGAGGGCATCCTGTACATAGTCAACGGATTTGCCATATTGTTTCTTGCTCCAGCACATTTGACCCATGCGCATGGCCGTGGTGGGAGACGGCTCAAGTTCGTAGAGTTTCTCGGTGGCATCAAAGAAAAGCTTGTTGTCTTCGGTGCATCCTTTTTTGATCATGATGCCGGTGATTTTCTTCAGCATGGCGACATTGTTGGGGTCGGCCTCGAATTTCTTTTGGTAGATTTCGTTGAGTTGGTCGCAGGAGGCATAGGGGGCGAAGACGGATTCTACGCTGGCTATATAGTTGCGGATTTTGGCGGCATTGACACTGTCGTTGGCCTCGACATTCAGGGTCAGCAGTGAGTCGAGCAGGTCGCTGGCAATGTCGTAGTTGTCAACTACCAGGGTAGGCTCGGCGAAGCCGGCGCGAACATAGTCAACCGTGGATTTGAAGAAGAGGGTTACGTAGTTCTCGTCAAGCTGGTGCCCCCCTTTGGAGACTGCATCGTAGAAGAGGTCATACACCTCTTTTATGGCATCGGGACGCAGCTGGCTGAGGTCGTAGGCCTTCATGGCTTTGACATTGGCTTCCTCGCCGAAGTACTGTATGCGCTGGTCGTACATGGCCATAAGCTCATCAATGTAGGCATTGCGTTGCTCAGGGGTCTGGGCAGCGTTAATCATGGACTTCATGATGGTGGCTCCGCGCTGGTAGACCGATTTACTGAACCGGGGGCAGTGTTTCAAAATCTGGCGCCAAGGCTCGTAGCAGTCGGTGTAGCTTTTCTGCTTGTAGAACTCTTGGTAGAGGGATACATTGCTTATGCAAGCGATGCTGTCGTCGGGGGTGTCGCCCCATTTGCTTTGGGCACTGGCGGCAAAACTCATGCTGATGGCGGCCGCCGCTACAATGACAAATTTCAGTGTTTTCATTGCTGACAATTGTTATCGGTTTTAAATGTTAGTATAGTTTTATTGTTAATTCTTTCAACTAAGGGGTGGATTAATTGTATTTGCGTTTCACAAACCAGCGTTCGCACGACCCTATGGAAATGCCCACAGTGAGCACATCGCGACGCAGGAGGTCGGCGGTGCCGATGCTACTGTAGCCAAGGGAGAACATGAGCACGGAGCGGCCTTTGCGCATGGGTAGCCGGAATCCAACTCCGCCCCCGGTCTCGTTTATCAGTGTAGGTTCGGCGCTGCCTACGGCGGCAGGAGCCAAGGCCAGGCGGCCGTGGTTATGGAACAGACCGGCACTCACGCCGATACGTCCCCAATAGGTGCTGGCGCCGGGGTCGCCTTTCCATTCTGCACCTAAGGCTATGCGCCAGTTGGGGGTGTAGCGCAATGCCGTTGAACCGAAGAGGTTGTAGGCTGGGTCTTCATTGTATTGCAGTCCGCTGTAGGGCGAATAGTATCCGTCCACATCAATTTCCCACTTCTCGTTCCGTTCCAGACCCAGTCCCACGCTTATGGCGAGGGGCTGCAGCAGCTCGCTTTTGTATGTGTCGCTTTCGCCCGGCTTGGGGAATATGGTGTCGAACAGGTATTCGGTCGAGGCAAAGTTAAGGAAGGTATAGGAGAGCGACTGGTCTTTAACCTGCATCTGGCGTGGCAGCCGTGCCGTGGCGCCCATGTGGAGGGTGTAGTTGCTGCCCAGTGGCTGAATGTATTGAAGTCCCACGTCCACAATTAGGTTGTTCACGTAAGTGTTTTTCTGGCGGCGCGAGTTGATGCAGTAGGTGCTGTCGTTGCCCTGAAAATTGTATGTTATGGCGCGGGTGATGGTGCCGTACAGGTAGTTGATGTTGAAACCCACCGAGAGGCGTTTGCCAATATTGAAGGCATTGCCCCAGTATATCTGCGACACACCGCCGTTGCCGGCATAAACGGTCTTTACGTCACTCTGCGTGTTGATGTCGAAAGTTTTCTGTACCGACTCATAGTTCACTGTGCTGTAGGGGAGAAGGCCTGCCGAGGTTTTCCACCAGCGGGTGATGGGGAATGCCACGGTGAAATAGGCCAGGTTGCCGTCGGCGTCGGTAAGGCGGTTAGTGTCTTTGCGCAGCACGCAGCTCTGTATGTTGAGGCCGATGTCGAACACAAAGCTTTCGTTCTCCACTGCGGCATACGAGGCTGGGTTGAAAGGATTAATCATATTGCGCGACGCGCGGCTGGTTACGGCTCCGCCCATGCTGAAAGCCGAAGGCATGTTGTAGGGCATGTCGCTCAGCCCTATGCCGTATTGTGAGAAAGGTATGTTAAACCCGTTCTGGGCTTTGGCTGTCGGCACCAGGCATATAAGTGCCGCCAGTGCCATAAGGTGGATGTGTCTATTCTTCATTTGCATTGAGTATCTCGTTCAGTCCATTCAGCACCAGCCATGGGTGGATGGTGCAATTGTCAATGTCCAGCAACCCCGTTCCCCACAGCGTCTCGGCATCGCCGCCGGTCAGCATCACGTGCAGGTCTCCATATGCCTTGCGGTATTGGTTGGCAAAGCCTTGCACCGCCAAGCGTGTGGCGGTGACCACCCCTGCTTGAATCGACTCCCGTGTTGAGCGCCCGGTGAGGATAGCGTTCTGTGCATCGATATTGTCCAATAACGGCAACTTGGCCGTAAAAGTATGCAGGGCGCGAAATTTCATGGCAAGACCGGGCAGTATGGCCCCGCCGCGGTAGGTGCCTCCGCTGTCCACAAAATCAATGGTTATGCAAGTTCCGGCATCGACAATAAGGCAGTTGCAGCCGGGGTGTGCGGCCCATGCGCCGCAGGCGGCCGCTATGCGGTCGGCTCCCAAAGTGTCGGGTGTGGCATAGTCGAGGGCGATGGGCAGCCTGGACCGGTGTGTGACAATGTGCACTCGGTGTGCCTCTTTGCCCAGGTCGGCAGGGCTGTAGGCGCCAGTAGCACACAGTATGCCCCGCTGCCAGGCGTGGCTGCTGCACACCTCTGCCAGCTCTCCGGCTCCGGCCATGCCGTGTTCGGTCATGCGGCCGTGGTCGTAGAGCCCCCACTTTATGCGAGTGTTTCCTATGTCAAGGGCAAGGTTCATCCGTTGTACATATTCATGGCGCGGTCAGCCCCTTGGGTGACAAAGCATTTCACGGCCTCGCAGGCCTTCTCAATCTTGGAGTCAAGCACCGCGTGCTCTTCGGGAGTGAACGCACCGAGCACATACTCTATCTGGTGTCCGCGCCCAAAATCGTTGCCCACCCCTATGCGGAGGCGGCAATAGTCGCTCCTTCCCAGCAGGCTTTCTATGCTGCGCAGCCCGTTGTGGCCTCCGGCAGCCCCCTGCTTCTTCATGCGCAGGGTGCCAAGGGGCAGCGCTATGTCGTCCACCACAATCAGCAGGTTCTCCATTGGCACTTTCTCGGCCTGTAGCCAATAGCGCACGGCCTCGCCGCTGAGATTCATAAAAGTGGTGGGCTTTATAAGAATCAGGCTTCTGCCCTTTATCTTTGTCTCGGTGCGGTAGGCGCGGCGTTCCAGCGTCCACCGCAACCCGGCTTCGCGTGCAATGGCATCCACCACCATGAAGCCGGCATTATGGCGCGTGCCTTCGTATTCTGCCCCGACATTACCTAATCCCACTATCAGATATTTCATGCTGTAGTCTATCTCATCCGTTGATTTACAACGTGAAAATAATCTTTTAAAAAGTTCCATATATATTATAACAAGGTGCAAAGGTACGACTTTTTTTTGACATATAACCTTTTTGCCCACCAAGTAGGGCACTTGCGACCCCTCCGGCGTTACACTACATCCCATGCCTTTTCCCCAACACAGACTACCGCAAAAAATTACCGGAATCATTTTTGTTGCCCATTTGTTTTTTTTTCGTATCTTTGCATTTTGAATTAATGCGAATGGAACTATGAATATTCTTCTTCTTGGCTCGGGTGGCCGTGAACACGCCATGGCCTGTAGCTTAGCGGCCAGCAGCCGCTGCTCCCGTCTTTTCGTGGCACCTGGCAATGCCGGTACCGCCTCCATGACAAAATGTTGCAATGTGGACATACAGCCTACCGACTTTGACGCTTTGCGTGCCTTGGTGATTAGGGAGGATGTAAAGATGGTGGTTGTGGGACCCGAGGCCCCGCTGGTGCAGGGCCTGGTCGACTATTTCCAGTCCGCCACCGACTTGCGCCATGTTATGGTGATAGGACCCAGCAGCGCGGGCGCCCGTTTGGAGGGTAGCAAAGACTTTGCCAAAGATTTTATGCAGCGCCACGGCATCCCCACCGCCGCCCACCGCACCTTCACCGCCCAAACCCTCGACGAGGGCCGAGCCTTCCTCCGCACGTTGAAAGCACCTTATGTACTCAAGGCCGACGGCCTGGCAGCGGGCAAAGGCGTGTTGATTTTGAACAGCCTCGACGAGGCCGAGCGCGAATTGGCCGACATGTTGGTGGGTGCCAAGTTTGGCGATGCCTCGGCCAAAGTGGTGATAGAGGAATACCTCGACGGGGTGGAATTGAGCGTTTTTGTGCTCACCGACGGCAAACACTACAAGATTCTGCCTGCCGCCAAGGACTACAAGCGCATCGGTGAAGGCGACACCGGCCTCAACACAGGCGGCATGGGCTCCGTGAGTCCCGTCCCCTTTGCCGACAAGGCCTTCATGCAGCGGGTGGAGGAACGCATCGTAGCCCCCACTGTCAAAGGGCTGCATCGCGACGGCATTCCCTACAAAGGCTTCATCTTCGTAGGCCTCATGGCCGTGGGCGACCCCCGCAGCGGCAACCTCGATCCTTACGTTATTGAATACAACGTGCGCATGGGCGACCCCGAAACCGAGAGTGTCTTTCCGCGCATCAAGTCCGACATGGTCACCCTGCTGGAACACGTGTGGCGCGGCAACCTGCAGCAAACCACCGTCGAGGTCGACCCCCGTGCCGCTGCATGTGTGATGATGGTGGCTGGCGGCTACCCCGGCAGCTATGCCAAAGGCAAGCCCATCACAGGCATTGATAAGGTGGAAGGCTCCGTAGTGTTCCATGCCGGCACCAAACTCGGCGACGACCGGCAGGTGCTCACCTCCGGCGGGCGCGTGCTTTGCGTCACCTCTCTGGCCGACACCATCCCCTCTGCACTCCTCAAGTCATACCAGGAAGTCGACAAGATACGGTGGGACGACTGCTACTATCGGCGCGACATAGGGCAGGACCTCCTCAAGTTGATGATTTGACCGCCTGCCTCCGCCAGCGTATAATCCCGAAGATACAGAACACCTCGTACACCACATACAACACCGCCGAGGCATAATTGCCCGTCATCCAGAAGAGGGCGGTCATCATCGGCTCCACCACTATCCAGCACAGCCACTGCTGCCACCACTTCTGTGCCAACATCCACATGGCCACTATCGAGAGCGCAGCCGACAGCCCGTCAACCCACGGGTAACGGCTCTCGTCCATGCCTCCCAACACCCACTGCATCGCCACTGTCAGCACCGCCACGGCCACCACTATCCATGGCCAATAGCGGGCCGGGCAGGAGGTGATGGGGCGTTCCTTCTTCTCGCGGCTCTGCACCACTCCACGCCACACCAGCAACCCGTACACCGACATCACAAAGTTATAGCAGCAAATAACCCCGTTGGCAAAAATGCCCGAGGAAAAGTCAATGACAATGTAAAACACCGACATCACCAAACTCAGTGGCCAAAACCACCGGTCGGCGCGATACTCGCTCACGATATAAGCCAACCCTATCGCTGCCCCCGCTATCTCAATATAGTTCATATCCCAATGCAAAAACAAAAGAAGTCCCGGGAGAGTTCAGGCTCCCCCGGGACTTTGTGCGTTACACTTTAAAATCTGTATATCAATCTGCCCATGAAATTACGACCCGGCTGCTGCAAGAAACCCCGGCTGTGGTAATAGCTGGTGCTTGTCTCGCTGCTCCAGTCGTCATACCAATCGCCCACCCAGGCGTTGAGGCGGTAGTGGTGGTCCAGCAGGTTGTTCACCGTCAGCTGTGCCTCCACCTCGTTGCCGCCCTTCAGCCGCCAGGTGTACGAGGCCCGCAGGTTCAGCAAAAAGTAGGGGTCAATGGCATAGCACTCGCGGCTGGTGTTGTCGGCATATTGCTTGCCCACATACTTGCCAATCAGCTGCAGTTTGGCTCCCTTGCAGGGTTCGACGGTGGCAATGGCGGCCCCCACCACATTGGGCGACAGCGAGAGGTCGGTGTTGCGGGTCACCATGTGCGGGTCGGTGTCGCCGTCGGCAAAGTCGGCAAACGTAAATCCAATCACCCGGTTCCGGCTCAGGGTCAGGTTGGCGTCTATGCGCAGCCAGCGGGCAACCCTTGCGCCGCCCTGCAACTCAATGCCCACCCTGTAGCTCTTGTCCACATTCTCCATCAGTGCATAGCCGCTGCTGCTCAGGTCCCCGCTGGGGGTAAGCTGGTCCTTGTAGAGCATGGCATACAGGTTGGCCGCAAAACTCCAGCCGCTGCGGGCCACCTGGTAGCCCAGCTCCATATCGAGCATCGTCTCGGCCTTCACCGTGTCGCCGTTGCCTATGGCATCCTTTATATCGCTCCGGGTAGGTTCGCGGTTGCTGATGCCTGCCACGAAATAGGTGCGCTGGTGGTCGTCCAGACGGTAGTTCACACCCGCCTTGGGATTAAAGAAAAGATAGTTCTGGTCAAAATCCATCTCAAACAGGTCGTCCGCCATACCGTGTATCCTATAGTTCACCGTGCGCAACTGCAAGTCGGCGTAGGCATTCAGGTTGCGGTTAAAATCGTAAGTGGCCTTGGCATACACATTGTTGTCCACCTTGATGCCGTTGTTGCGGTACCACTCGTAGGGAAGGCCCGGGTTGACGGCCGTGTCGCGCACCCAAATCACATTGCCAAAGTGGTTTCCGTCATAATACAACAGCGTGTTGCCTGCCGTAAAGGTAAGCCGGTCGCCGCTGTAGTGGGCTGCCACATTGCCTGTTATGCCGTCGTTGTCCATCTGTTTGCGAGTTACAAAGTCGCTCTTGCCGCTGGCCTCGATGGCATATTTCGAATACTTCTTGTCGGCCTTGTACTGCTCGTAATACCCGTCGCCGTGGGTATAGTTCAGGGCAGCCTTGATGCTCCACTGGTCGTTGAGCAGGTGCGACACATACAGCTGGTAGTGGCGCTGCCAATAGTTGTCGGTCTCGTTGGGGTAGTACATCACATGGCCGTCCATCACGTACTCGCCCGAAGGATTATACGTGGGGTCTGCATCCAACTGCTCGGCTGAGGCCCCGTCCCAGGTGATGCCCGTAGTCTGGCTGCCTATAATAGTGAGCAGTTTGACCAGCGTGCGCTCGCCATACCACGATGCGCTGCCGAAAAAACTCTGCTGGTCGGCCCCGCTGCCGCGCACAAAACCGTCGCTCGTCAGCCCGCTGTAGGCAAAGTCAAAGCTTAGGCCACTCTTCATAATGCCCGTGCCGCCGCCAATGCTGTATTGCTTGGTGTTCCAGCTGCCAAAGCCAATATCGGCCGAGCCGTAGGGTTGTGACTGGGCATTGAGCGTTTGCATATTGATGGCTGCGCCAAAGGCGGGGCTTCCGCCCGTCGACGCACCCACGCCGCGCTGTATCTGCAGGCTCTCGGCCATGCCGCCGAGATTAGGTATGTTGTACCAAAACACCGCCTGGCTCTCAGGGTCGTTCAGCGTGATGCCGTTGATGTTCACGTTGATGCGCGTGGCATCCACCCCGCGGATGCGCAGCGCCGTGGCACCCACCGTGCCGTTCTCGCCCGTGGCCACCACCGAGGGGAGGGTCTCCAGCATAAAGGGCAGGCTTACACTGCCGCGGGCATCGTCAATCACCTGCCGGTCCACATTCGTGGTGGTGAGGGGGGCCTTGTTGCTCACGCGGGCATCGTGGATAATCACCTCGTCGAGCGTGCGTACCGTGTCCGTCGCCGCCGCAGGGGATGTCACTGGGTTTTGGGCACCCGCATGGGCACCCCACATAAGGACTGTTGTCAATGCGCAGCGGGCTATCATCCGCCCTGCATTCGTTCTGGTGGCCTGGTTGCGATAGCGGCCACAATCGATTGTGTGTTTCTTCATAGTTGTTTTCCTCCGCCGGCATTATCCGGATCAGGTTCGAGGGTGTAATCTCAGCCACAATGTCATTAATAATAACGGGTTGCAGCACCCCTAAACAATTTCCAACCGCTCGGAATCGGATGCAAAGATACAACTTTAATGTTACATAATGAAAAAATGCAAACAAAAAATTCGCCCCCACCGGCGGCCGGGCAAGTGCCAAGCCCCGGTCCCCCCACTCCGGGTGCGCGCTCCCTTTTGGCACGGCAATTGTTGCCCCCAAGGTATGGACAAACAAAGAATGACATTCGACATCGACCGTCGCAAGGTAACCGAAGGCGACGTGGTGGAAATAACCTGGCAGTGCGAGGGTGCCGAGCAGGTGGCCCTCACCATCGACAACGGCTACCGCCAAACCGAAATCCCGCTCGAAACCACCGGGGCCAAACGCTTTCGGCTCAACCGTTCCAAAGGGCGCACACACCTCACGCTCGCCGTTGCAATAGCGGGCAAGACCTACCGCAAGCGAATCGACGTGGCGGTGAAGAAAATGCCCACCGTGCGGGCCGAGACCGTCGACCACCGGGGCCGCCCCGTGGGGTGGCTGCGCCAGTGGTGGCAGCGCGCACTGACAAAATGGCACGACACCCGTGCAAAGCTCCGTCTGGCCATGCAGGCACTCCCCGAGCGCAAGCAGGTGGCGGCCAAGATGCTCATGGTCTTGGCAGTCGTTTTGATAGCCAGCGCGGTATGGCCCCGCATCTATGGCTTTGCCCTCACCATACTGGCGCTCTACCTTCTTTATATATTGATTCGCCGCTAAGCCGCTGCAGGTCCGCTCCTTCTACCACCGTTGTCCACCTGTTGTTTTGCAGTTGTTCGACAACAGGACGACGAACTGTCGACGAACTGCAGAATATATGGCCGACAAAGAACGGCTCAGCGGCGGGCGAGCGTCGGCCATGAGGCGAAGCGGTAGCGATAAAGCAGCGTGTCGCACTGGCAGCGTGAGCGCAGCAGCGCGGTGTCGGTCCGGAAGCCGGGTGCAACGATTATGGCGTCGGTGCCGGCGGCGGGAGGCGCCGGGGCGTTGCTGTCGAGGATAAACAGGCGGCGGCCGGCAAAGAGCAGGGTGTGGCCGCCCAGGGCTATGCGCGTGTTGCGGAATGTGGTGTCTGCGGGCAGCAGGGTGGTGTGCTTTACGCGGCGGTGCAGCACAAGGCCGTCGCGCTGGTAGCCGATTAGTGCCGGGTTGCGGGCCACGGCGGTGTCGCACACCAGGTAGCTCTCTCTTCCGTCAAAACATTCTATGGCCAGGTGCCGCCCGGCATCGTAGACTGCTATGCCGTGGCTGTGCACCGCCTTGGCGTTGGCCACGGTGAGCAGCGAGGCGGCCGCCAGCAGGCATGCCGCCGCGGACGGCAGCGCCCACCGGCACCGGCTGCGCACAAACAGCACAAGGAGCAACAGGGCTGCGGCCAGCAGCACCGTCATGGGGAGGTTGCAGTAGAGCCCTTCCAGGCTGGCGCCGGGCAGGGAGCCTACCCAGCGGGTGATGGCGTCGGTGGCGGCAAGTTGCTGCCGCAGCAGCCAGGCGGCCGCCTGGCCTGCCACCGGCACCGGCGCAAGGGCAGCCATGCAGAGAGACGTGGCCAGAAGCACCCCGGCAAAGGGCACGATGAGCAGGTTGGCGATGAAGAACCATGTAGAGAACTGGTGGAAATGGTAGAGCACAAACGGCAGTGAGCCCAGCTGCGCGGCGGTGGTGATGCAGACAAGTTTCCATACATAGTGGGCGCAGCGGTGGCCAAACCGCTCGAAGGGCAGGGGCAGGAGCAGTTCCAAGGGGTCGCGAAGGGCCAGTATGCCTGCCACGGCAGTATAGGAAAACTGGAAGCCGACATCGAAGAGCATGTAGGGGTCGATGAGCAGCAGCAGGAGCGCCGAGGAGCAGAGGTTGTTGAAGGTGCAGGGCTGCCGCTGCCCCATGTCGCCCAATCGCAGCAGGGTGAACATCACGCCTGCCCGCAGGGTGCTGGGTGCCATGCCGGTGATGAGTACGAAAAGCCAGATGGCCACTATCTGCACCGTGCCTTTGGCCACGCGGTGCCATTGCCTCCGCCCGAGGAAGAAGAGGCATGCGCCCGCCAGCCAGGCCACTATGCCCACGTGCAGCCCCGACACGCAGAGCAGGTGGAGTATGCCCGCCGTGCGAAACTGGGCGACGGTGGTGTCGTCGAGGTCCTCGCGCCAGCCGGTGAGCAGTGCTTCGGCAATGCCCTGCTGGCCGGGTGTGAGACGGCAGGCCTGTATGCGTGCCACCAGGCGTTGCTGCAGTTGTTTGGACCAGGCTGTGACGCTTTGTCGGCGGGTGGTGTCGGGCGGCAGGGGTTGCCACTGGCCGGGCTGTGCAAAGGCTTGCCAGCCTATGCCTTTGTGCAGCAGGTGGCGGCGGTAGTTGAACTGGTGGGGGTTGCGCTCGCTGTTGGGCAGTTGGGGGCGTATGTGCAGCAGCAGGCGGTCGCCATAGCGCAGTCGGGTGGAGGCGCTGTCGCGGCCTATGTAGAGTATGATGCTGGCGCTGGCGGGCAGCCATTGCGGCCCGTTGCGGACGGCCTCGACGCGGGCTATGGCCTTGAGCATGCGCGGTGTGGAGCGGGGTGAGTCGGTGAGGGTGGCCGCCACCGTGACGGGCTTGCCGGGCGGCACGCCCCAGTTGCCGTTGGGCAGGCCTTGGGCGGGGTCGGCGGCGCGCAGGGTGCCCAGGAGCCACCCTAAGGCTATGAGGTCGAGCCACAGCAGGGGCAGAAACAGGTGTGCCGCCCACCGGGGGCGCGGCAGGAGGGCGGCTGCGGTGAGCAGGACGGCCACTGCAGCCGTGGCGGCGGGCAGGAGCAGGGGCTGGGGCGGCAGGTGGTCGGCTATGAGGATGCCGGTGGCCAGTGCCAGTACCAGCCGCAGGACGGGCGCCCGCCGCATAAGCAGGGTTATGCTGCCAGTGAGGGTTTGCTGTTGGTTTGGGGCATCCATTTTGCAAAAGTACAAATTTTATTCGTATCTTTGCATTTTCGATTGTTATGGCAGAGCACAACGATACCGGCACAATGGGCGAGGCTTTGGCCCGCCGCCACCTGGAGGAGGAGGGTTTCGCCGTGGTGGAGACCAACTGGCGCAGGGGTAAGTATGAGGTGGACATTATTGCCTACCGCGAAGGACTGATAGTTTTTGCCGAGGTGAAGACGCGCAGCGACGTGGAGCACGGAAATCCGGAGGATTTTGTGGACAGGAAGAAGCAGCGGGCCTATGTCCGCATGGCCGACGCCTATGTGACGATGCACCGGCGGCAGGAGGAGGTGCGGTTTGACATTATCTCGGTTGTGGTGGGTGCCGGAGGCACGAGTATAGAGCATTTGGAGAATGCTTTCAGTGCGGTGGAGTTGAGTCGGTGATGTCAGAAGCCGAAAAGGAGGCTTATTTCGTGTATGTTTTTGTAGGGTCCGCCAGTGAATGAGGGCAGCAGGTTGGCAGAAAGGCCAATGCTGCGTATGGGGCTTTGGGGCAGGGTGAGGCCCAGGCCTATGTTCAGTTTCCAGGGGTTGAGAAGGCTGCTGTGGCGGCTGAGGGCCACGCTGTGGGCAGGGGTGAGGGTGAGTTGCAGGCCTGTGTTGCTGCGGCCGGAGGGGAAGAGGTCGAGGGCGAGTGGGAGGGTGGCGTAGAGGCTGAAGAGGGGGTCGTAGTAGGGGTGGAGGATGGTGTTTTCGGTGATGTCGCCATTCTGGTCGTTGGAGGAGTAGGTGAAGTCGTTTGGGGATATGATGCCGTTGAAGGGGTATTCGCTTTTTTGGGTTGTTATGTGGGCGGCGTCGGTGCGCATGTGGCCCGACATGCCCAGTCCGAGCGAGAGGCTGTAGCGGCGGCCTTGGGCAAGGGCGAGGCTGAGTCCTACGGCGGCTTGCAGCCGGCTGTTGCCCATCGGGCTTTGGGCGGCGACGCCACCGGCCAGGGAAGCTCCCACTTCGGCGGCAAGGCGCAGGGGGTGTGTGCTGCGGGGTGGCGGGTTGGTAACGCTGGGTTGTGTGGTTTCGGGGTTGTGTTGTGTGGTTTTGTCGGCGAGGGGTTGCGGGGACGCAGGTTCTGCCTGGGCAACGAGGGGCGATGCGCAGTGGGGGGCTTTGGGGGTGGCGAGGGGTTGGAGGGTGAGCGAGGGTATGTTGGAGGCGGCTGTTGTGGTGGCGGTTGGCAGCGGTGTGGCCTTGGGCTGGACGGGCAGTGGGGTGGGTGTGGATTGGCGAGTGGGGATGGTGGCGGTTGCGACCTGTGTGCTTTCGGTGGGCATGGGGCGTTGCAGCAGCCATAGGGCGGCTACTGTAAGTATGGCCAGCGAGGCGAGGGCGGCTGCTGCGCGGCGTTGCCGCCGGGCTGCAGAGCGGATGTTGCGGACGGCGGTTTGCTGGCTGCGGGTGTCGCTCCCGTATTGCTGCAGGAGCTGCTCAAGGCTGTCGGTTGTTGTGGGGTGGCTGGTGTTCATTGCATTTTTTCTCTTAGGATGGCGTAGGTGCGGCTCATGATGGTGTCGATATTGGAGGCGGTGAGGCCGGTGATTTGTGCTATTTCTTTGGTGCTGTGTTGCTCTACGTATTTGAGATGTATGAGTTGCTGTTGGAGCGGGGTGAGCTGGGCGATGGCTTGGTCGAGTTGCAGGTAGCGCTGCTGTGCGTCGAGAGTTTCCTGCGGGTCGGTGTCGGGCAGGGTGTCGACAAGGGAGCGTATGTCGACGGTGTTGCGGGTGCGGCGCAGGGTGGAGATGCACTGGTTGCGCAGGGAGTTGAGGCAGTAGCCACGTTTGTCCTTGATGAGGCTTAGGTGTACCCGTTTGTGCCAGAGACGCATGAGGGTTTCCTGCACGGCATCGTCGGCACTTGCGCTGTCGTGCAGCAGCTGGACTGCAATACGGCGCATGGCGGGTTGCAGGGGGATGATGTCGCGGATGAACTCCTCGGTGGTCAAGTTTAGAAGGTGTAGTTGATGCCGATGCGGAAGGTGCTGTAGTAGATGGCTAAATCGCTGTAGGGGATGTATATTTTGGAACCAAATCTGATGTCATCAAAGTAGATGTTAATGACGTTGCCTGGCTGGTTGGGTTCGGCTTCGTACTCTCTGGGCGACAGGGTGATGTGGCGGTAGGCTATTTGCAGGAGGTCGAGGTAGAGGTCGGCTGAGAGGTGGTTGTTGAGCCGGAAGGAGACACCGGGTGTGAGGACAGCATTGCAGTGAAGGATATTTCCTTCGTTTCCGTTGCGTGTGTATTCGGTCAGCTCGGAATGAAAGAAGGAGGTTCTTTTGTAGCGTGTATATGTGCTTCCGAGAGAGATTGTGAGGTCGGCAAAGACAGACAGGTGTTCGGTGAGGGGCATGTCATAACGAGTGAACAGACCTGCTGTCCATAGAAGTGATTCGTTGGCATGGTAGGGGGTGCCATAAGTGGTTTGGTCAGAATGGTAGTATTGGTGGACAGCATCGCACCAATAACCTAAGCTGCCCGTAACGCCCACGCTGATGTTATTGCCGAATCGGTAGCCCAAGAATAGATTGGGCGTAAGGGAGTATGTGTATTCATTTCGGCTATGATCGGCACGTGCTTCCCTGTTAAAGCCGGTGTTGATGCCTACGGTGAACTGGGCCTGTGCTGTCATGGATGCAGCAAAGAGCAAGAGGATAAGAATCTTTTTCATGGTGATGTGTTTTTTGTTTTTGATATTGTTTCACCTAATTAAAACGCAGAAGGGTAGGAAATCTTACAGGTTTTGTTTGTTAAAGATTGTTAATCATATCGCGTGTTTTTTCAGGGATACCATTGTGGAGGGTGCAATATTTGAGGCGGTGCTACGTTATTGGGTCATGATTAAAAACCGATTGTCATGAAAAGACTATTGTTATACGGATTGTGTCTGCTGGCTTTTCTGCCGGTGATGCCGGTGCGGGCCAACGACGGGGTGTATTTTACCAAGGGTAACCAGTTGGTGCCGCTGACGGAGTCGGATATCAGCGTGAGGAAGGAGGTGCTGACAATCTCTATTATGGACAATGGGTTTGCACTGGTTGATGTGTACTATGAGTTTTGGAACCCCGGCAAGGAGGTGAAACGTTTGCTTATGGGTTTTGAGGCCGACCCGTCGTATAATGACGACTATAAGTTCTACCCTTCGGGTGTGCATCCGCATATCAAGAATTTCACGGTGGAGATGAATGGCCGGGTGCTACCCTATGGCAACGCTGCCTGTGTGGCATCGGCTTCCGGTGGCAAGGGGTTGGAGAGGATAGACACTTCGAGGCACTGGTTTGTGTTTGACAACAATATGCTGTATGAGGAGGGTACGAAGTTGGATTATGACAGCACCTATGTCGAAGGGATAGGGTTTGCGTATGTATATTACTTCAATGCCGATTTCCAGCCGGGGCTGAACCGGGTGCACCATACGTATACTTATCGTATGTCGTATACGGTGGGTACTCCCTATATTGTCGAATACAAGTTGTCGCCCGCCGCCCGCTGGGCCAATGGGCAGATAGACGATTTTACTCTCGTTATCCGCGCAGACCGCACGGCCAAGAATTTCTTTATTCGCGACAGCGTGTTTCCGGGTGCGGAATGCCGGGTGAGCGAAGGTGTGGGGAAGGTGAGAAAGAGCGAGATTTACGGCTCGCCGGCAAGTGAGTTTGCCCTGCGCAACGGGGCTGTGACGCTCCATCTGCGGAATTTCAAGCCCGAGAAGGAGTTGACCATAACGGGAGCAGGGATGGACTGCTGCTACAGGGAGAACGGCACTTTCAACGTGGGGGCTGCCTATGACCGGTCGCGCGCGTCGGTTCCGTTTGGTATGGAGTGGTTCGACGGCATGAAGGTGGAACCTACGGACAAGGTTTTCCTGAAGCGGGTGCTGCGTAACTTGCCATATGCCCACAGGGGGCATGTGTTTAAGGACGAGCGGCTGAGGCGATACTTCGAGTCGCTGTGGTGGTATATGCCCGACCCGGCATATAGGGATTCTACCGTGGATTTCACTCCGGTGGACCATGTTTATATAAAGGCTGGCAAATAACTATTGCATCAGTAAAGAGTTGCTACCATAAGTGCATAATTCATTTTGAAAAAACGACTACTGATATGGAACAGGAACCCATTCTCAACGAGCACAACAAGCAAGAGTACCCGCCGATGCATATAGATGGAACAAACACACTCTTAAAGAATAAGGCTCTTCAAAAATGTGGGATTCTCCTGTTGGTACTTGTTGTTTCTTTGAGTCTAACCT
>Ga0310697_10000957_pt1 | contig 36106 bp, 33 predicted proteins | sample 172DNAGHGlowgp2_FD_203883 | JGI IMG/M metagenome (GOLD analysis project Ga0310697, IMG submission 203883) | Sheep rumen microbial communities from Palmerston North, Manawatu-Wanganui, New Zealand - 1728 DNA GHGlow gp2 (v2) (version 2) | ecosystem: Host-associated > Mammals > Digestive system >... | reverse complement strand
TAGTAATCATGCACTATCTCCATTTTTGTCTCTTCTCTTAAATGCTTCTTCGCATTCCTTGTTTTTGCTTTTCCGTTTGCCATTCTTTGTTGACTTTTGTGTCAACTTTTTTCAGCGCAAGACACACTACAGCACACCAAAGCCGGAACTCACTCAGGTTGAGTCCCTTGCCGCAACCCCGCAGCCACGCGGCGCCCGCACCCTCGCTACTCGATGCGAATATGCACCGCCAAGGCGTCGGAGTAGGTCTTGGTGACCGGTATCGGCCGCTGCGTCCCCGTCAGCTCGAGCTGGAAACCCATCCCGTCCTTGCGCATCAGCTTGATACAGTCCACATTGACAATGAACCCCCTATGGCAGCGCACTAGGCTCGTACCGCGCAGCCGCTGCTCGAGTTCCTTCAGGCTGTTGTGCAGGATGAACGTCTCCTCGCGGCCGTCGTTCATATAATGTATATTGGTGTAGTTGTTGGCCGCCTCGATGTATAACACATTCTCCCTCAGCGTCGCCAACGCCAGACGCCCCCCTTTGTCGTAGAACTTCACACTCTGGTCCGCCACCGACGGGTCGTCGGCCGGGTCCGGCGGCAGCAGCGCCCGCAGTCGCTCCACCTCGTCATGCTCCTCATGCAGCAGGAAGAGCAGATAGGATATGGCATACGGAATAATCTCCACCACAATGAGATAGAGCAGAAAATCGCCGGCCAGCGACCCCAGCACCAGCTTCCCGCTGCCGCTGAAAAGCCACACCGCCAACGACATCACAGCCACACAAACTATCAGCTCCGCAAACAGCCATATCGACACCCCAGCCGCCGAGAACGTGCGGCGCAAACCCTCCCTCGACAGCAGCAACCTGCTGATTACCAGCACAAGATAGCCGGCTGCAAACGTGCCCGATATCTGCATCAACGGCGATATGGCCGTCAACTGCGTCGTATAGCGCAGTATATGCATCGGCGGCGTAAAGACTATAAGCAGTATCTCGAAGAAAAGCGTGAGCGCCAAAAAGTGCAAAACAGACACCTTCCGCGTCACAAATCGATTTATATTGGCTGATTTCATCCGTTTGTCAATTTCCATTTCGTTCATATTTGACCAATTTTTGGCCATTTTCACGGAAAATAACACCGTTTCACCAAAAATATTGCACATTTCGCCAAAATTAACTTTTTTATTCTGCAAATATGTCGTTCTTTTGCACCCGCTTTTAATAAAATTTAAGATAACTGTAACACGACAGGCAAGCACAAACCCTGTCCTAAAAAGACAAAGATAATATGAAGATACTGGGAACTGGAAGCGCTCTGCCAAAACTCACGGTGACCAACGATATGCTGTCTGACTATGTCGACACCAACGACGAGTGGATCACCTCGCGCACCGGAATAAAAAGCAGACAAATCATCACCACCGAACGTTTCGAGGAACTCGCCGCCTTGGCCGGACAACGCGCCATCGACGCCGCCGGACTCGTGCCCGAAGACATCGACTACATCATTTGCCACAATGTGTGCAACGTGTACATCACCCCGTCTCTGGCAAGCCTCGTTCAGGGCATCCTCGGCATCAAAGGCCCAAACTGCCCCACCATGGACCTCAACTCCGCCTGCGCCGGATTCATCTACGGCCTCGACATCTGCGACGCCTTCATCGAGACCGGCCGCGCCAAGCACATCCTCTACATCTGCGCCGAGGAAGTGGCGCGCATGGTCGACTGGAACCAGCGCGAGACTTGCGTCCTCTTCGGCGACGGCGTCGGCGCCATGGTGCTCGGCAAAGGCGACCCCATGCTCGCCTGCAAGCTGACCTCCACTCCCATGCCCGACGTGCTCTACTACCGTCTCCCCTGCGAGCCCACTCCCTTCGAGTCCGGCCCCGGCATCGACACCCACATGCCCCTCCAAATGAAAGGCCGCGAGGTCTTCCGCATGGCCGTCGCCTCCGCCCAGCGCGACATCAAGGACTGCATCGAGAAAGCAGGCCTCGCCAAAGAGGACATCGACCACTTCCTCCTCCACCAGGCCAACATGCGCATCATCGAGGCCATCAAACAGAACCTCCAGCTGCCCGACGAGCGCTTCCACCACAACATCGAGCGCCGCGGCAACACCTCCTCCGCCTCCATCCCCCTCCTCCTCGACGAAATCATCCGCGAGGGCAAGGTGAAGCGCGGCGACCTCATGCTCTTCAACGGCTTCGGCGCCGGCTTCGTCACCGGCACCGCTATTATACGTTATTGAAATCCATATTATAATACAAATAAAATATGAACAGAGTATTCATAACAGGCGTGGGCTGTATAACCCCACTTGGAAACAATATCGAGACGATGTGGAAGAACATCGTGAACGGCCAGTGCGGCATCGGATACATCACCAAACTCGACCGCGAACAGCTGCCCGTCAAAGTGGCCGCCGAGGTCAAGGACTTCCACCCCGAAGACTACGGCATCGACAAGACGATGATACGCCACAACGACACCTTCGCACTCTACGCCCTGGCCGCCGCCGCCCAGGCCATGCAGGACAGCGGCCTCCGCGTTGGCGAGGACGTCGACCACACACGCTTCGGCACCGCTATCGGTAGCGGCATCGGCGGCATCACCACCTTCGAACGCGAACACGCCAACAAACTCCAGTACGGCCTCCGACGCATCTCGCCACTCTTCATCCCCGAGATGATCAGCAACATCGCCGGCGGCAACGTGGCCATCACCTATAACGCTCAAGGACCCAACATACCCGTCGTAACTGCCTGTGCCACCGGCACCCACAGCGTGGGCGAGGCCTTCCGCCTCATCAAGGAAGGGCGCGCCGACGCCGTCATCACCGGCGGCACCGAGGCCGCCATCTGCGAGATGGCCATCGGCGGCTTCGCCAACATGAAAGCTCTCACCACCAGCGACGACCCCATGGCTGCATCACTGCCTTTCGACGCCCGCCGGCGCGGCTTCGTACTCGGCGAAGGCTGCGGCATCCTCGTCCTCGAAAGCGAAGCCCTCGCCAAACGACGCGGCGCCAAGCTCTACGCCGAAGTGTGCGGCTACGGCAACACCTGCGACGCTCACCACTACACCGCCCCCCACCCCGAGGGCCGCGGCGCCGCACAGGCCATGCGCCTCGCTCTCGAAGAGGCCGCCTTCCGCAGCGGCGAACACGTCTACATCAACGCTCACGGCACCGGCACACCCCTCAACGACAAGGGCGAGACCCGCGCCATCAAGACCACCTTCGGCGACGACGAAGCGCGCCGCGTGGTCATCAGCAGCACCAAGTCCATGCACGGCCACATGCTCGGTGCCACAGGCGCCGTCGAGCTCATCATCAGCGCCCTGGCTCTGAAGAACGGCATCATACCGCCCACCATCCACCTCGACGAGCCCGACCCCGAATGCGACCTCGACTACACTCCCCACACCGCTCGCCAGTGGCAGGCTGACCTCGCTCTCAGCAACACATTCGGCTTCGGCGGCAACAACGCCAGCGTGGCCCTCCGCAAAGCTTAAAACCATAGATTCACAACCAAATACATACATCTATGAACAGAGACGAAATCAAGACATTCCTCCCGCATCGCGAGCCCATGCTCCTCGTCGACGATGTGGTGATGGAAGGCGACACCGCCATCGGCCACTACCACGTGCGCGGCGACGAGTTCTTCCTCCAGGGCCACTTCCCCGGCAACCCCGTCGTCCCCGGCGTCATCCAGTGCGAAATCATGGCACAGTCCTCCTGCATCCTCGTGCGCAAAGAACTGGAAGGCCGCACACCGCTCTACAGCGGCATCAACAACGTCCGCTTCCGCCAGCCCGTCCGTCCGGGCGACACCATGGAAATCCGCGCTCGCATCACCAGCCGACGCGGCATGATTTTCTTCGTCGACGCCAAAGCCACCGTCAACGGCAAACCCTGCTGCCAGGGTGAACTCACCTTCGCATTAATCGATAACGACAAAGCAAAATGAAACTGTTAGAGAACAAAATAGCACTCGTCACCGGTGCCTCCCGCGGCATCGGCAAACGCACCGCCCAGCTCTTCGCCGAGCACGGTGCCACCGTCATCTTCACCGACCTCCAGGAGAACGACGCCAGCCGCGAACTCCTCGCCGAGCTCCAGAAGCTGAACCCCAAGAGCACCTTCATCGCCAGCAACGCCGCCGACTACGACCAGACCATGGCCGTGGCCGAACAGGTCCAGAAGGACTTCGGCCGCCTCGACGCACTGGTCAACAACGCCGGCATCACCCGCGACAACCTGCTCCTCCGCATGTCCGTCAAGGACTGGGACATGGTCCTCGAAGTGAACCTCCGCTCCGTGTTCAACTACTGCAAGGCCTTCACTCCCATGATGCTCAAACAGCGCTCCGGCTCCATCATCAACACCGCCTCCGTGGTGGGCGTCAACGGCAACGCAGGCCAGTGCAACTACTCGGCCTCCAAAGCCGGCATCATCGGCTTCACCAAGAGCCTCGCCAAGGAAATCGGCTCCCGCGGCATCCGCTGCAACGCCATCGCCCCCGGCCTCATCGAGTCCGCCATGACGCAGGCCATGCCCAAGGAAGCCCACGACAAGTGGCTCGCCGAAATCCCCATGCGCCGCGGCGGCACCGACCTCGACATCGCACGCACATCCCTCTTCCTGGCCTCCGACCTCTCCGAGTACATCACCGGCCAGGTGATCTGCGTCGACGGCGGCGTGTCGCTCTGACACCACTTGCACACTAACACCTAAAACACAACCGGCTCGCTCCTCTCAGGAACGAGCCGGTTGCTATTCTCAAAATCGAACATCTGATTACCGTATCCCTCAACCCCGTAGGGGTTGCATTTCAATAGCAATCACCCGTTTATCCCCCACTCCAACCCCGTAGGGGTTGCATTTCAATAGCAATCACCCGTTTATCCCCCGCTCCAACCCCGTAGGGGTTGCACCCGAATTCATTTCATAGAACCATCCGCAATCTCCATCATAATGCCTCGTAGAGGCATAACTCTAAATAACCCCACACAAGCAAAGCGCCGTGTGGGGTCATAATACTTGCTATATAGCCGCGTCTCGGCGAGACGCCACTTCAAGACATGAAGATTGCATTACTGCCTCCGCAGCACAGCCACCCCGCTCAGGTCGAAGCCGCCGCTCGCCCACACGGTGTCCCGCGTCGGCCACGGGTCGTTCACTATGCGCCCCTTCGCGTCGCGCGTACCATAGGCCGGGTCTATCGTGCCTACCACGTCCACCACCCTCACATGGGTCACATTGTTGATGTCCAACCCCGCGCTGTCGCGCAGCTCCTCGAGGTCGAACGGCGTGCCGTAGCCCACCCGGTACTTCCCGGCCAGGTTGTTCAGCTTCGTGGGGTCCACCTTGCCGATGGTGCCCACCTGCACGTCGCTCGGGGTGAGCGACGTGGCCCTGAAGCGCACATACCGCTCGCCGTCGCTGCTCACCTCCACGAAGGCCAGCTCCAGGAAGTTGTCGTCGAACGAGTTCTCGAACACCGCGAAGTCGGGCCCCGCGATGTTGCGTATCGGCTCCGCGAAGGTCAGCGTGGCGCGGCCGCCGTCGCCCAGGCTCACTGCCGACGTGGTCAGAGTGCCCGCGGGGCCTATGGCCGCACTGTCGTTGCCGTAGCGCACTCGCGGCCCCGTCGGGTCGGTGATGTCCACCGGCCCACGCTCCACCACGCATCCCGTGGCCCAGGCGGCGACGATGCTGCTGTCGTAGCGTATGGCTGTACAGCCCTCGGTGCCCACGGCACCGCAGTACGCGGTCGGCTCCTCCGACTCGGACACGGTCGGTCCGGCAGGCTCGGGGTCGGGTTTGGTGCAGGCAAAGCAGAGCACCAGCATCGTCGTCGCAAGGGTCAGGTGATGTCTCATGGCTGTCGGTTTAGCGTACTATTACTTTTGCCGTGGCACCGGCAATGCGGAGCATATAGACACCGCCCTCCAGGCCGTCCGTGGCCACCTTCAGGCTCGTGGCACCGGCCTCCAGGCTACGCACCATCAAGCGGCGGCCAGCCATGTCGTACAGCGCGGCCTCGGTCGCGCCGGCCAGGGCCTCGAAGCTCACCGTGAACTCCGTGGTCGCAGGGTTCGGATAGACGGTCACGCTCACGCTCTCCACGCCCTCGATACCGCTGCTCGGCTGCGGCACGCTGACGGGGTGTATCTCCATCGGATAGACATAGCTGTACATCCAGCCCCAGCCTTCATAGAAGACTCTGTCCACCACCACTCCGGCGGCGGGGTCGGCCCACTTGTGGAAGTCGGCGTCGCCAAGCATCTGGAACATACCGCCGTCATACTGGTCGTTGGTCTTGCTATCGAAGAAGTTGCCCGGCGTGATGCCAAGGGTGTCGTCCTCAGCCACCACAAAGCGGATGTCGGTCAGGTAGCCGCCGTTCGTCACATAGCTGAAGCGCGGGTCGGCAGCCTGAAGGCTGTCCATCACCTCCTGCACGCTGACGCTGTCAGTGCTGAAGCGGTAGCCCCAGGCCAGCGCCGTGTCAGCCCAGTTGACGGCGAAGAGCACCTCGTTGCTGCCAGTGCCAACCCAGTACTCGATGTTGGCAAGGCCTATGGTGGCCTCCATGGGCGTGTCGTCGTTGGGGTCGGCAATGATAATCATCTTGTCGGCCGTATAGCCCTCATAGGTTTCGGGGTCCATCTGCAGCCAGTCGATGAAGGCGCCGTTCTCTATGGTATCCTGGTCGACACCCTGCGACATTTGATACGCATCGGCAGCGTCAAACCAGTTGTACATCCACCACACGCTGTTGGTCGACGCTACCACGTCGCCCGCCAAGTCCAGGTCCAGGTCCTCGCAGACGAAGGTCATGTCGTCGGCATTCGTACGCTCTGCGTTCCACACCACGTTGAAGCGGGTGTCATAGGCTGCTATGGTGTCCATGAGGTCGGCCAGGGAGGCCTCGCCGTCCCACTTCACACCCCACGCAATGCCCACATAGCCAGTGCCGTTGTCATTCCAGGTCACGGCCACAACGGCCTTGTTCGTTCCCTTGCCAGTCCAGAAGCGGATGTCATCCGCACTCACTCTGGCGTTGCCGGTCGGCTCCCAGTCCTGAGCCATCGCGCCTGCCATCATCAGCAGGCCGCATGCAAAAACTAATACTTTTTTCATCATCTTTCGATATTGTTTTTAAGGTTATACTGTTCCCTTTCAATATCGGCGACGCAATCTCGGTGAAAAAAAACTGGCTGACATCTTCGCACGGCGCACTCCGCGCCGTATGCCCACCGGATGCTTTTTCCTCGAAAGCGGTACCGATTGTTCTGATTTGGCAGGTCTTCTGGCTTGTCCGTCTTCCCCCGGCCTTCCCACGCACCTGTGGCGGTACGCAGTGGCCATCTCTTTGGGAGTCAACACGTGGACTCACAGCAGCGGGACTGCGCCGGATTCTCACCGGCTTCCCTCTTGGCACCCTCGGCGGGCGACCAAATCGGCGGCAAAAGTACTAAATAAAAATGACATGGCAAAATATTTTTATACCGTAGGCGTTACCATCATATATGAATATATTGCTACAGGAATGGGACCTGCCCCCGTTCGACCAGATAAAGATTGAAGACTACGAACCCGCCGTCCGCGCCGCCATCGACGAGGCCGAACGCAACGTCGAGGCCATCGCCGCCAACCCCGACCCCCCGACTTTCGAAAACACCGTCGAGGCCCTCGAGGTCGCCTCGCGACGCCTCGACCGCGTGAGCGCCATCATGCTCAACCTCAACGAGTGCTGCACCAACGAGCAGCTCCAGCAGGTGGTGATGCGCATGGAACCGCTCATGACGCGCTTCAGCATGCAGGTCGTCACCGACCGCCGCCTCTACGAGCGGGTGAAGAAGGTGGCCGACAGCGACTGGAAGGCCGACAGCGTCGAACAGGAAACCCTGCTCCAGAACACCCTGAAGAGCTTTGTGCGCCACGGCGTTGCCCTGCCCGACGAGGAGCGCGAGCGCTTCAAGCTGGGCGCCGAGGAGCTCAGCGAACTGCAGGTGCGCTTCGGCCAAAACGCACTGGCCGACCTCAACGACTGGTCGCTGCACCTCTCCGACCCCGCCGACCTCGACGGGCTGCCTCAGTCCGTCCGCGACGCCGCACACGAAGAGGCCCTTCAGCGCGGCCTCGAAGGGTGGCTCTTCACCCTCGCGGCACCCTCCTACCTGCCCTTCATGACCTACAGCGCCCGCCGCGACCTGCGCGAGCGCATGTACCGCGCCTACGGCAGCATCGGCGGCCGCGGCAACGCAAACGACAACAACCAGCTCATACGCCGCATCGTGGAACTCCGCGCCGAACAGGCCCGTCTGCTCGGCTACCACACCTACTGCGACTACGTCCTCGAGGACCGCATGGTGCTCTCGCTCCCCAACCTGCGCCGCTTCATGCAACAGCTCCACGACGCCGTGCGTCCCGCCGCCGCGAGCGACCTGGAGGCACTGCGCGCGCTGGCCGCCGAAAGCGGCATCGAGGGACAGGTGATGCCGTGGGATGTCAGTTTCCTGGCAGAGCGGCTGCGGCGCGAACGCTACGCCTTCGACAGCGAAGCCCTGCGCCCCTACTTCCCACTCGAGGCCGTCCGCGACGGCATCTTCGCCCTCTACGGACGCCTCTACGGCCTCCGCTTCGTGCAGGACCGCAGCGTGCCGGTCTACCACCCCGACGTGCAAGTCTACCGCGTCAGCGATGGCGGACGCGAGATGGGGCTGCTCTACCTCGACATGCACACACGCCCCTCCAAGCGCAGCGGCGCCTGGATGACAGAGTTCCGCGGACAGCACGGTGCTGTGCGGCCACAGATACAGGTGGTATGCAACTTCTCCAAGCCCACGGCCGACACCCCCTCCCTGCTCCGCTTCTCCGAGGTGGAGACCTTCATGCACGAGATGGGCCACGCCATGCACGGCATGCTCTCCGACGTGCACTACGAGTCCCTCAGCGGCACCAACGTCAAGCGCGACTTCGTGGAGATGCCCTCACAGGTGATGGAGAACTGGTGCTACGAGCCCGACTTCCTCGCCACCTTCGCTCGCCACTGGCAGTCCGGCGAACCCCTCCCAACGGAGTATATCGACAAGATACGCGCCGCGCAGAACCACATGGCCGGATGGCTCTGCCTGCGCCAGCTGAACCTCGGCATGACCGACATCGCCTTCCACACGTCCGACTGGTCCGACAAGTCTGACGCGTCCAACTTCAAAGCAGAGGAGGTGGAGGCCGCCGCCATGGACAACCTGCTGCCGCGCGTCGCGGGATGCTGCACCGCCACCAACTTCAGCCACATCTTCGGCGGCGGCTACGCCAGCGGCTACTACGGCTACAAGTGGGCCGAGGTGCTCGACGCCGACATCTTCTCCCGCTTCAAGGCCGACGGCATCTTCAACGCCGACACCGCCGAGGCCTTCCGCCGCGAGGTGCTCAGCCGCGGCGGCTCCGCCCACCCAGCCATCCTCTTCCGCAACTTCATGGGCCGCGACCCCGACCAGCAAGCCCTCCTCCGCCGCATGGCCCTCCTCACCAACCCATAACCAATACCCCATAACCCATAACCCATAAACCCTAAACCTTAAACCTTAAACCATAAACCGTAAACCTTAACCCATAAACCATAAACCATAACCCATAAACCCTAAACCGTAAACCTTAAACCCTAAACCTTAAACCGTAAACCTTAAACCTTATCAATGAACGACCAATTAGCAAAGACAATCCTCAAGATATTCGTCAACAATCCATTCGACGCCTTCAACCACAAGCAGATCAGCTCGCGTCTGGGCATCAACACCAAGCGCGACCGCCAGGAGGTTATTCGCTGCATCCAGGAACTCGCCGAACAAAAGCAGCTCATCGAAGACGACCACAAGGGCAAATACAAGATTAATCCTAAGAACATCAACGACGACCTAGTGCCGCACAGTTATGTGACGGGCACCATCGACATGAAGCAGGGCGGCAAGGCCTACGTGATACCCGACGAGGAGGGGCGCGAGGACATCCAGATCGCCCCCAACAACACCCACCACGCCCTCCACGGCGACACGGTGCGTGTGCTGATGTTCCCGCAGCGCAAGATGCACAAGCCCGAAGGGCAGGTGGTGGAAATCATCAAGCGCGCCCGCACACGCTTCGTGGGCGTGCTGCAGAAACAGGAACGCTTCGCCTTCATGGTCAGCGACAGCCGCACCATGCCCGTGGACATCTTCATCCATGCCGACGACATGGGCGGCGCCGAGAACGGCGAGAAGGTGCTGGTGGAGATGACCGAATGGCCCGAACGGATGAACAACCCCGTGGGCAAGGTGGTGAAACGTCTCGGCAAGCCCGGCGACAACAACGTGGAGATGCAGTCCATACTGGCAGAGTACGACTTCCCGCTGGAGTTCCCCAAAGAGGCCGAAGACGAGGCCAAGAAGATACGCAAGCCGACGAAGAAGGAGATAGCCTCCAGAAAAGACTTCCGCGACGTGCTCACCTTCACCATCGACCCCGCCGACGCCAAGGACTTCGACGACGCCCTCAGCTACCGCATCCTGAAAAATGGCCGCGTAGAGGTGGGCGTACACATCGCCGACGTCTCCTATTACGTCAAGCCCGGCTCAGCCATCGACCGCGAGGCCTACGAACGCGGCACGAGCGTCTACCTCGTCGACCGCACCATCCCTATGCTGCCCGAGAAGCTCTGCAACGACGTCTGCTCCCTCCGCCAGGACGAGGAGAAGCTCTGCTTCAGCGTGGTCATGGAGATGGATAATAAAGGCAAGGTGCACAAGACCTGGATGGGCAAGACCGTCATCCGCAGCAACCGCCGCATGGCCTACGAAGAGGCTCAAGCCATCATCGACTCCGGCGTAAGCGACGGCTCCGACGTCGCCGACGCCATCCTCGCTCTCCACCGCATCGCCACCGTGCTCCGCGCGGCGCGCTACAAGAGCGGCGCCATCAACTTCGAGAGCCAGGAGGTGAAGTTCATCCTCGACGAGAACGCCCACCCCACAGGTGTCTACATCAAGGAAAGCAAAGAGGCCAACTGGCTCATCGAGGAATTCATGCTGCTCGCCAACAAGACCGTGGCCGAATATATAGGTAAGCCTGGCAAAACTAGTAGAACTAGCAAAACTAGTAAAACTAGTTCCACTAAGACCTTCGTCTACCGCGTCCACGACGAGCCCAACCCAGAGAAGCTCAACACCTTCGTCGAGTTCGTGGCCAAACTGGGCTTCAGCATGAAGGTGGGCTCCCGCAAGGCGCTGGCCGAGAGCTACAACAACCTCTTCCGCGACATCGCAGGCCGCGGCGAGGAGAACATGATAGACACCATCGCCATCCGCACCATGTCCAAGGCCTACTACAGCACCGAGAACATCGGCCACTACGGCCTCGCTTTCCCCTACTACACGCACTTCACCTCGCCCATACGCCGCTACCCAGACCTGATGGTGCACCGCCTGCTGGAGCGCTATCTCGAGGGTGGCGCCAGCGTCAACGCCGACGAGTACGAGGACTACTGCCGCCACTGCTCCGTCATGGAGAAGAAGGCCGCCGACGCCGAGCGCACCAGCGTGAAATACAAGCAGGCCGAGTTCCTGGCCGACAAGCTGGGACAGGTCTTCCCGGCACTCATCAGCGGCGTCAGCAAGTGGGGCATCTACGCCGAGATCGAGGGCAACAAGTGCGAGGGCATGATACCCATCGGCAGCCTCAAGGACGACTACTACATGCTCGACGAGGACAACTACCAGGTCATCGGCCGCCGCCACGGCCGCACCTACAAGCTCGGCTACCCCGTCAACATCCGCGTCAAGCGCGTCGACATGCTCAAGAAGCAGATTGACTTCGAGCTGGTCGAGGACGAGCCCACGCGCAAACCCAACAAACCCACCAAGCCCAATAAACCCAATAAACCCAATAAGCCCAATAAACCCAGCACCTCCAACAAATCCACCAAACCACGTCGCCGTAAAAAGTAAACGTCCATGCATCAGGACCGTCTCTGGAACGCCAACTACTGGAAGGTCATGGTGGCCAACTTCACCATGGCCTTCTCCGGCTATCTGCTGACGCCGCTGCTGCCGCTCTACCTCAGCGAACAGTTCGGCGCCACCAAGGACACCATAGGTCTCGTGCTGTCGGGCTACATCGTGGCGGCACTGCTGGTGCGTCCATTCAGCGGCTACCTGGCCGACAGCTTCCCGCGCAAGAAAGTGCTGCTGCTGGCTTTGGCGCTGAACGCCGTCATCTTCGGCGGCTACATGGTGGCGGGCTCGCTGCTGCTCTTCTTCCTGGTGCGCACGTTGCACGGCGGACCCTTCGGAGCCTCGTCGGTGGCCAACAGCACGGTGGCCATCGACGTGCTGCCCTCCAGCCGCCGCACCGAGGGCATAGGCTACTACGGCCTTAGCAACAACCTCGGCACCGCCATCGCACCCACCATAGGCGTCTACATCTACACGCAGACTCACAGCTTCCAGCTGCTCTTCCTCCTGGCACTGGCGGTGGCACTCGTAGGCTTCGCCGTCGACGCCACCATCAAGCTGCCCGAACGCCAGCTGATGCAGGACAAGAAGAAGCTGTCGCTCGACCGCTTCTTCCTGGTGCGTGGATGGCTGGTGGGCTTCAACGTGGTGGTCTTCGGATTCTGCTACGGCGTACTGAGCAACTACCTGGCCATCTACAGCAAGGAGACCCTCGGCATCACCACCGGCACAGGCGCCTACTTCGCCATCCTCAGCGGCGGACTGATACTGTCACGCATCCAGGGCGGCCGCGCCCTGCGGCAGGGCAAGGTGGTGCACAACGCTGCCGAAGGCATCATCATCTCCACCCTCGGATACCTGCTCTTCGCCGTGGTGCACAACCCCGTGGGCTACTACGGCTCAGCACTGCTCATAGGCCTCGGCAACGGCCACATGTGGCCCTCGATGCAAAACATGATTGTAGACCTTGCCCACCACAACGAGCGCGGCACGGCCAACAGCACCATACTCACCGGCTGGGACCTCGGCCTGGGCCTCGGCATACTCCTGGGCGGCATCATCGCCGAGCATGTGGGCTACACCGCCGCCTTCGTCGCCGTGGCCATCGTCCACGCCATCGGCGTCGCCCTCTTCTTCGCCGCCACCCGCAGCAACTTCCTCCACCACCGCCTCCGCTGACAACAATCCTCAAGCTCATCTCATGCAAAACTCAAGAGCATCTTTACAAAAAATCATGCTCATGATTATACATGAATCATGAGCATGATTTCTGAAGTTTATGAGCATGATTTCAAAACTTCATGCGCTTGATATTTTTCAATTATTATTTAACGGTTACTTTTGTATCTTTAGCAGATGCCCTTGTACCCTTATCCATCAAATATTCAGGGCTGTACTTCCCTCTTGGTATGTCTGAAAAGATATATTTGTTGCACTTACGTGCCGCGACAATATGGTCAGTTGCAGCTGTTGCAATAGCCGAAGCCGCGAGATCAACTAACTGGCTTAATGCAGAATTTCCTCCACTATTCTGATAGAGATCCAGATACAAATCACACGTCCTTTCAAACAAAATATCATTTGTTGATGTGGATTTCACAATGTATTTAATCTTTGTCTCTATGCCGAACCCTTTTTTCTTCCAAACATCAACAACTGAAAAAATAACAGCATCGGCTCCAAACACCCGACCAAATATAGCAGCATCTTGGTCTATGAACATCTCTGCGTCGTAAGCACTTTCTGCTTTGAGAAGTTCCATCGCAAGGTGTGGACTCACCACATAATAGCCGGCTTCTATCAACGGTTGGCTAATCGATGTATAAAGCAAGTCTTTTGCTTCAACATTTGTGGTATTGTTTATTGGAGGCATGACTAATATTGTGAGAGGCTTTTCTTCATACATTTTCGGATATTGGTTGCCTCTTGTATACGTTGCTGCACATGAAGTGAAGAAAAGACTTGCAGCAATTGTTATAAGAAATACGAATCGTTTCATATTATTTTTTTGTTAAACGTTTTAATAATGGGGCAATAAATTTTTGTGATTCCGGGTATAATTCCATTTCTTTTTGCATCATAGCCATACCACGTTCTGCAAAAAAATCAGCATATTCCGTTTTGCCAAACATCCTCTTCTGTCTCTTTGTGGCGTATTTTTCGAATGTTGCTGCTGTACTTTCTTGAAGCAAAAGGAAGCCATACTCTGCACATATCCCTGGCGGTATAACGCCCCGAGTACCACCGGGATTAGAAACCATATCTTCATATAAACACACAAGGTCGCATATGCTCTCCGGGGTTTGGTCATCATAGTTCTTGTATGCAAGTTGTTCATACTTCGAAGTTCCATTATCCGAATTTGGACTTGATCCCCAATAATACATTCTGGGTGCAGCACATGATGCAAGAAGAATCATAGCTGCGCATAAATAGACTAATCTTTTCATAATTCAATGATTTTTATTTCGTTGGTCGAAACATAGATTTCCTTTGAATATATACTTTGCCCGTCTTTAGTGACTTTAACAGAGTGTCTTCCAGGAGTGACTTTTAACTGTCTGTTTGCTGTTCTTTTTATATCCCTTCGTGCTTTGTGCGGTTTTTGCTTGACGGTCTTTGTGTCATAACTCACTCCATCAATATTAACAGTTATACCATATCTTTTCGTGGCAACAAAGCAAACTGCGCTCTCATCAGCCATCCCACTATTAACAGAATATACTCCTACCCCGCAACCATATAACGTAAGGGAAATTGCGGCGACTATAAATACTGCTATTTTTTTCATTTTTCCATAATATAATAGTTCATTATTTCGGTTTCTGCTATCGGTACACCTTCATATGTACAAAAGGAAATCTCGCTTTCTGGTGTGTCACCCAAACTTGCTGTCACGGTAAGCGTTCCTACCTTTTGACCTGGCAGTTCCACCTTTATCCCAGTCTGTGGATTTGTGACCGTTTTCCCTTTCTTGTACAGGGCAAATGTCTGGCCTGTTTCAATGCCTTGCGAAGCGCCGCCGGAAATGATATAATTCCCGTCTTCCACTGAAAGCAAATATCCTCGCCATGGCCTGTCCATACATTTATTAATAATATTCTCTACAAGTTGCGTTAATGCGGCTGAGATTGCCTTGTCGCTCAAAGTTGCATCATAACCAGCAGTGCCACCAAGACCCAAAGTCTGTTTTGCTGTTGTTTCCGCAAAGCCGGAAGCCTCATCCGAATATACAATCAGCCCTGACGATACATCAACGAGCCGGATGCTGACACCTGCCTCAACCGTCTGTGTTTTGGTTTGCGAGAACACTCGTTGATCTCCCTCTACTTTTCTGCCGAATTTAGTTACAGAGCCAAGGATGATATAATCTGCACCAATTTTCTGCATCCCGTCACCGGCTTCGGCTATCAACTCCTCTAAACCATCTCTTTCAAGCAGTATGAATTTTCCACTCGCTGCAAGCTTTGAGGACAAAATATCAAGTGCCTGCTTGCGGATTGGATCATTTTCTCTGTCATAAAACAATCCCTTGGCATATTGGGTCTCGTTCGTAAAACGGCCAATAGCCACCTTTCGTTTCATTGTCTTTTCGTCTTGCCCGAACGATGGCAGAGCCATCAACAAGGCAACAATCACGATTAGTGTTTTCCTCATAATTGTATTTTTTTTTCTTGCCTACTCTATTATGCAGTTTTCGGCTTCCCTGCTCTTACTTATGAGCCGGAAGCCGATGTTGTCTGAAACAAGGGACATAAAGAAAGGCGCGAACCATTTCGATATTTCCCTTATTTCTATCGGAGGTGCTGGTGATACCTTTGGAGTAAATAAGGTGCGAAATAATCCACGCCATCGCGTGAACCCTCCGCGTCCCATTCCCACTCCAAAGAAAGTTACCAGCTTTTCCGATAGGAGAACAAGAGCGTCAAGCTCAATATGTCTTTATGTCTATTCTAAATTCTTTGTTTTATGCCATAGTTTATATTTCGGTTTCTAATCAATTTTTTGACTGTCCTGTCAAAGCCGCTCTATTTCGTCTGCTGTCAGGCCGGTGTATTTGGTGATGGTTTCGGTGGGTATTCCGTCGGCTTTCATCTGGCGGGCGAGTTTCAAAGTGGCATCGTCGGCAGTGTCCTCGAAATCATCGGGGAGTGCAGTCCAAGCATTCCAATCGGTTTCGGCGAGATAAAGTTCCACCTGCCGGCGCAACTCGGGTATGCTGTTGACGGCGGTGTTGTAGAGTTCCTTGTCGTCTATAGTTGCGTAATCATGCACCAGTACATGTCGCATCCCTTGAACAATCTTCCAAGGGGTTGCCGGGTGTGCTTTTTTGAAAGCTTTGCTCAGCATATATGCTGCCTCGCCCACTATCTCAACGTTTTTCATCACGGAATAGTAGGTACTCTTGTCGCCGACAAACGACTCGAACGTATGCCCTTCTATAAGCATAGTCACATTGCTGGAGTACTCAACAATGTCCTCCAACCGTCCTTTATCTCGTGCCCTCTCTCTCATAAATCAGTATTTTATCTTGTTCGGCTGTTTTTGCAGCGTATGGGCGGAGTGTGCCGTCCACCACCAAGTCGACATCGCGGCCGAGCAGTTCTTGCAAGTCCATCAACATTCCACCGTGGGTGAAAAGAGTGAATGGTTTGCCGGAATAGTCGGGCACAAAAAGGATATCCACGTCGCTCCTCGGCGTTTCTTCGCCGCGGGCGAAGGAGCCGAAGAGCCACGCTTTCAAGACAGGCTGCGTCTTGAAGTAGTCGGCTATAATCTTGGTCATCGTCTCGGTGCTCATATCTTTACGCTATTACGGTTTTCAAAGTGCAAAAATACAAAGTTTTCGCAATATGGCAAAATCTTTTTTATTCACTTCCCCATGCGGCGGACCAGCTGGGGTGCGAAGCGGACCAGGAGGAAGGCGCAGAAGAGGAGCGTCAGCACCTCGCTGACGTTGACAGCCCACCAGATGCCGTCGATGCCCACAAATGCAGGCAAGGCCCAGACGGCAGCCATCTCGAAGACCAGCGAACGCGCAAAGGCCGCCGCCGCACTGACCACGCCGTTCTGTAGGCCCGTGAAGAGCGCCGAAGCGAACATGCTCCAGCCGCAGATGAGGAAGCACAGCGAATAGATGCGTATGGCACGTGTGGTGAGCGCCGCAAGCGCCGCGTCGTAGCCCACGAAGAGGCGCGCCGCCGGCCCTGCCAGCAGCTCGGCCAGCGCCGTCAGCACCAGCCCGACACCGAAGATGATCACCAACGACTTGCGCAGCAGTGAGCGCTGTTCGCCGAGGTCGCCGGCACCGTAGTGGTAACCGATGACGGGCGTCAGCGCGATATTGTAGCCTATGAAGAACGCCGCCAGCACATACGAGATGTACATCACCACGCCGTAGGCCGCCACGCCGTCCTCGCCCAGGTAGCGCATCAGCTGCAGGTTGTAGCAGATGCTGACCAGGCTCAGCGATATAGCCCCCACATACTCCGACAGGCCGTTGGTGCAGGCCTGCCCGATGTAGGGCCAGATGGTGCGCGAGCCCCGCATCAGGTGCAGGGTGCCGCGGTTGATACGCCGCACGCTGAAGTAGAGCAGCGGGAAGCCGCCGCCCACCACCTGCGCCATGGTCGTCGCCACCGCAGCTCCGGCCACACCCCAGCCCAGCAGGGCCACAAACAGGGCGTCGAAGACGATGTTCACCACGCCGCTGGCCACACTCATCCACGTGCCCAACTGCGGCCGCTCGGCGGCCATGTAGAACGACTGAAAAGCGTTCTGCATCATGAAGAAAGGCATGCCGGTCATGCAGATGCGGCTGTAGACCACCGCATCGGCGGCCATGGCGTCGTCGGCCCCCAGCCACCGCGCTATCGTCGGAGCAAAGATGGCGAACAACGCCCCCACGGCCACACCCATGCAACCCAGGAAACGCACCAGCATGGTGAAGACACGGTCGGCCTTGAGGGGATAGCCCTCGCCCTTGATCTTGCCCACCAGGGCGGCACCGCCGCTGCCCACCATCATGCCCAGCGCGCCGAGCACCATGATGGCGGGCCACATCAGGTTCACCGCCGCGAAGCCCGTCGTGCCCGCGAAATTGGACACAAACAGGCCGTCCACGATACCGTAGACCGACGAGACGAGCATCATGGCCACGCACGGCGCCGCCGTCCGCAGCAGCCGTCCGTAGCCATAATGCCCTGATAATGCAACCTTCATACCTGCCGCCCTCAATCAGACCGTCACTTCACCTCGTCGATATTGACGATATGGTACTGGCGGGTGCCAAGACCGATCTTCTCGGCATGCTCGATGGTGTGGATGCCGTGCTGCTTGTCGATACGGGCAAGCAGGTCGGTGGGATCGTTGGTGGCGGTGACCTGCTGGTTGTTGATGATATCGATGCAGGCCTGGTCGAGGGCCACCGGGTCGGTGGAGGCCAGGATGCCGTAGTCCTCAAGCTTGACAGGGGCAGGATGGTCGACACAGTCGCAGTCGATGCTCATATTGTTCATCACGCTGATATAGATGATGCCCTTCTTGCCGTTGAAGTGGTTGACCACAGCCTGGGCGGCGGCGGCCATACTCTCGAGGAAGCCGTCCTGGTTGCCGATGAACTCGGGCGTCCAGAGCTTGGCGATGTCGAGCTTCTCCATCTTGCCGCTGGAGTGGATATAGGCCTTGCCGTTGGGGCTGGCGCAGCCGATGCTGAGGTTCTTCAGGGCTCCGCCGTAGCCACCCATGGGATGGCCCTTGAAGTGGTTGAGGGCGATCATGAAGTCATAGTTGTCGATATGGCTGCCCACGATGTCGTACTTGATGTGGGTGCTGTCCTTGACGGGGATGCGGATTTCGCCCTCTTCGTCCATGATGTCGACCTTGAACATGGGGATAAAACCGTGGCGCTCGATGACCTTCCAGTGGTTGGCGGAGGTGGTGCGCTCGTCCTTCTTGTCCTCGGGGGCGTTGCCGTAGGCGGTGTTGCACTCCACGATGGTGCCGTCGACGGTCTGCACGAGGTTCTTGATAAGCTCGGGCTTCAGGTAGTTGGGGTTGGAGCCTTCGCCGGTGGATATCTTCACGGCCACGCGGCCTTCGGCCTTCACGCCCAGGGCGTCATAGATTTTCACCAGGGCCTCGGGGCTGATGTCGCGGGTCATGTAGACGGCAGCACCCTCTTGGACGGGTTCCTGAGCCTCAGCGGGCTGATTGTTCTGTTTGCAGCCAACCATCATCATCGCGGCGGCCGCCATAAGCATAAATACCTTCTTCATATCTAATTATTAAATAGTTATACTATAAATTACCATATAAAAACCACTGCAAAAATACAAATTTTTCCATACATGAACACTCACATAATGCAGTATTCGTTTCACATTTTGCCTACCCTCACCACCGTCACCAAAAGGGGGGGCAAAACCACTTTAGGTTTTACTCCCCCTTTACTCAAACTTTAATCAAACCTTACCTCGGTCTATGGTAACTCCGGTACTCCTCCTATGGTGGTCGGAGAATGTGTTCTCATCCGAAGTACTCCATCAGCCCGAGGATGGCCGAGGGCAGGAAAAAGAACTGAACAGCGTAGCCGATGGCCGTCATGATGCGGCTGCCGGCCAGCTCCGAGGTGCTCTTAATCCAGAACCAACGTGGCGGCACGGTATCCGCCCAGCCCACGATGCCGATGACCAGCCCGAAGACTGCCGCCACAATACCCAGCACCAGCGGCAACCCGCCGGGCTCTTCAAGGAAATAGAGTCCGCCGAGAATGAGCGCCACAGGCCCGATGAATTGCCATATCCATAGAAATACTGCCATAATAATCATTTTGGTTGTTGTAAAAGGAGGCTGCCACAAACAGCAGCCTCCTTCTGATGGGTGTCTTAACGGTTTTTGTTGTTCTTACAGGATCCGGGAGTACCCGAGCATTTTACACCTGATTTTGAACATGACACGCCCATGCTGATTTTTAAGTTTACCATCCGCATGATAGTTTTGTGTTTTTGTTATAGAGAACTTTGTATGGGGTCTCATTTACCCATTTCCTTTATCTGCCGATGCAGAATACATGGTGTATATTCTGGGAGTTCTACTATACTTTTTTTTATTGCATCGTCAGTCTGCACATATCCTTTTTTCAACATCATCGCCACTTTGTGGCGAGCTTTTGCAATATAGCAATTGTTTTCGCTTGCTTTACTTATATCTCCATGCTCACGATAATTATTACCAACACAGAAATTACAATATGAACAATATTCGTGTGTCCAGCATTCTTCATAGTCGGTTGGTTTTGAATTATACCAATTTTGTAATGACAAGTTTTCCCTAACAATTGAAATAAAACTCTGGTTTTTAAGATTTCCTAGTTTCAAACGAAAAGCAACACATGGAATGACCCATCCATCAGGTGTTACACAGAAGTTCCCGACACCAGCCAAACAGGGTGTTCCGTTGGTCGGGATAGGTGTTGTATAGAGTTCATTCTCTTCTGTTTTTGCTGCGACATCATCGTCCATCAGTATTATCTCTAATTCTTCTGGTGTAAGACGAAGATTATTTGTTGCGCAAACATCGCCATCGATAGAGTCCGTCACCCCAACATCGAATAATACCGCACAATTATATTTTTTTGCAAGTGCCTTTACCCCGAGAACTGACTTAATGCAAGGGCGCATAATGACGCAGTTAATTCTGACAGGAATAGCTTGTCTGCGTAATGCCGCAATTATATTAACCGTTCTCTCCCATGATCCTTCCACTCGTGTAATATAGTCGTGTTCCTTTGCGTCTCCGCTATATATAGAAAGGCTAATGTCTCGAGGAAAGAGCGCAGCAATTCTTTCAATTTGGCTATTAAGAGATAGTCCATTGGTAAGAATACTTACAGCTACATCTTTTTGATACAAATAATCCAAAATATCCCAAACATCTTTATGAGAAAATGGATCCCCACCAGTGATTGTTGCTGATACCATTCCGGCATCACACATCTCATCAATAATGCGGCGATATTCGTCGATGTTCATCTCCACTAGTTGATTCCTAGTGCATCTCTCATCGTCATTTCGTGTGGCTCCAGGGTTATAGCAATGCAAGCATTTTTCGCTGCATCGATATGTGAGTTCAAACATTACGGAGTACACGCTCGTACATTCCCTTACCGCTTCAGAATAGGCTCTCTCCACAGGACTGCCGTCTACTTGTAAGTATTCCCCTGCCTTGTCTCCAGTAATAGAAGTTTCGTAAGGTATGGCTGCGCACTGTTCGCGATATTGTTTCAGACAATCACTATTTACGAATGTTGTTGTAAGTAATCCACAATCAATCAATGAAAAGAAGAACTGCATAATGGACCTTGGTGCGATATCAAGTTCCGAAGATATTGTATCTACAGAAACACTCCCATTTTTCCCTGCACGCAATACGTAATCTACTACATCTGCAGATTCAGCCTCAAATAAGTATTCGCTGCTAGACAGAAGATTAAACATGATTGCCACGTGTTTTTCTGCATTGTATTTGCCGCAGGTCCACGGCGGACGATAAAAAAACTCGTTATTCATAGTTTGATGTAAACAATATAGATGTGATTAGTATCGATATTATTATCGGTCAGTTCTACACACAGGTCATCACAAATTGCTTTCATGGCTTCGCGTGCAAGGGCAACATCTTGGATTACCATGAATTTATAATAGTCATCAGTGTTGTTTATTCCTCCCTTGTTTTTCCCATGCCATAGGCCATGCAAGTCTTTTTTGATGGCATTTTCTTGTGCCGCACCAAATCTATTCTTTTCGACAGGAATATTGCACTTTACTTCTGCAATTATTTTACACTCCTCATCAAAAACATCATAACCATTCGTGTTGGGATGCTGGGCATCTACGCTCTTCCTAATACTTATAGCCTGTTCCCTATTAATTATCCCCAGGCTCGATAGTTTATCAATAAAACCCAATGTCACCCGCAGGGTCATCAAGTTGTTGATATTGCTGACTGCTTTCTTCAATTCAACAGGATCATCTGTTGTCAGAATCTCCAAATAATCTTTATTGACAGTTTTCAAAGCCTTGTTCCAAAACTGATTGAAATTATTGGTGAGGTCATTCTGACGGGAATAATCGTAAACCGCGTTTGTCTTCATATTGTGTTATCTTTGGTATATAAAAAAGCCGTGAACTTATTCCTTTGTTCTTACGGAGGCTCTGGACTGCCCAAGTTGCAAACTAGAATGTTCACGGTGCTGTGAACGATTCTCCTTTCTTCATGCAACTTGGTGGAAATTGTCCAGATTTCCGTAAGCAATGAAAAGCGAATACGCTTCAATATGTCTTTATTTTTCTACTGTTCTCTTTGTTTATGCCATATATTGTTATTTTTAATTCGTCGGTGCAAAATTACGACATTTATTCCATTCCACCAAATTTATTTTCCCCACTCCATATAAAATAAAAAGATAAGAGGCAATCATGATATGCCATCATGAATCTCCATAATATTGGTACAAGAAATACGTACGCTCACCTTCTGCATCGCGGAATCTTATAATTCTCAATATATTATTTCGTCTTTAGCGTTGTCTCGCTGGTTGTTGTGTCAGCGTATAGTCTATAAGATTTATAGCAAACAGCAGACGAAGCGTATGGCGGCGATGGCGCAATAGGGGGACACGGGTTTCGGCTACCGTCTCCAGGCGCCAAGCACCTCACCGATATAGACTGTGTGGATGCCGGCTGCGAAGCCGTCGTACCACTCCTTTGGGGTCTGGCTGCGGAAGTCGCTCTCCGTCTGATGCCAGGCTGTCATCGTCTCGCACTCGATGACGAGACTGGCCTCCTCGTAGTAGGGCGTGCCATTCTCGGTATAGGCCACATGCAGGCCCATCGCGGCAGCCTTGGGGTCGGCCGCGTTGCTGTCGGCGAACTCGCGGCCGCTACGCTTGCCGAAAAACTGCCACACCGCCGGGTCGTCGAATTCCATGATGGTGAAACGTTTGTGCCGCTCCATAAACTCGTAGGTGTAGCGTCCGGGCGCCACATAGACGGTCACCGCCGGACGTTCATGGCCCAGATAGTTGCCTATGGCACCCCAGCCGATAGTCATAGCATTGCTCTCGCTGCTGTCGCCTACGCAGAGTATGAGGTTCTTGGTGAAAAAAGTGAAGCCGTTGTCCGAGAAGTCCTTCTGCACGTCGAAGGGCTTTAGTTCTGTATTCGCCATTGTGTCCTGAGTCTGGTTGTCCTGTTTCTTACCGCCGCATCCGGCCAACACAGCCAGCAACAGGGCGGGAAGGAGTAAACGGAATGTCGCTTTCATATTATGTGGTATTTCCATAGGCCCGATTCGAAGGTCCATAACAGCCATGCGTTTACTGTTACGGGCTTGTTGATGGTTCCCTTCTTTACACGCTACTATTTGAACAGCGCCTCTATCTGCTCTTTATAAGCGGCGGCGACGTTGCGGCGTATGAGTTTCTGGGTGGGCGTGAGCATCTTGTTGGCTTCCGTCCACGGTTCGGCGACCAGCGCGAAACGCTTCACCTGCTCCGTGACGCCCAACTCGGCGTTGTATTTGTCCACTACTTTCTGATAGCGGGCCAAGACAGTCTTGTCGGCCACCATCTCGGCCGGCGTCGTAGCTCCGACACCGTGGCGCTTGCACCAGTCTTTAAGCATGTCGAAATCGGGCGCTATCAGCGCGGCGGCGAACTTCTCGCCGTCGCCCACCACCATCATATCCATGATGAACGGCGACTGCTTCATCTTCTCTTCTATCACCTCGGGATTGATGTATTTGCCCATCGAAGTTTTGAACATGCTCTTGGTGCGGCCGGTTATGAACAGGTATCCGTCGGGATCGAAGTAGCCCGTGTCGCCAGTATGGAACCAGCCGTCGGCGTCTATCGCCTCTGCCGTCAGCTCAGGCTTCTTGTAGTAGCCTTTCATAACATTACCGCCGCGGCATTGTATCTCGTTGGTGTCAGGATCGATACGCACTTCTATCTCGCGCATGGCGAAGCCCACCGAGCCAATCTTGCGTCCTTTCTTGTTCGAATTGGTGACGGCTATCAGGGGCGAGCACTCAGTCAGACCATAGCCTTCAAAGAGGTTGAGGCCCACACACGAGAAAAAGCGCGTCAGACGCGGCTGTATGATGGCGCCTCCGCTGACCAGCATACCCAGACAGCCACCCATACTCTCGCGTATTTCTTTGTAGACCAACTTGTCGGCCACGGCTTTCTGCATCTTGTACCAGACCGAGAGCTTGCTCTCGTCAAGGTCATACTCGAAGGCCAGGTCCAATGCCCAATCGAATATTTTCTTCTTCACACCGGTCATCTTCTCGCCCTTGCGGTAAATCTTGTCGTAGACCTTTTCGATAAACCGCGGCACACAGGCCAGCATGTGAGGGTGTATCTCCTTGCAGTTGTCTCCCACCTTGGCGATGCTCTCCGCATAGGCTATCTCATAGCACAGCCACTGGTACAGGTACCCCATCATGCGCTCGTAGATGTGGCACATCGGCAGCCAACTCAACGCACGCGTCCAGCTGGGATGCGGGCTGCCTTTAATCTCCTGCACATTCATAATCAAACCCCTATGTGCCAACATGGCACCCTTCGGCACACCGGTTGTACCGCTGGTGTATATCATCGTGCACACATCGTCGGTCGTGAGGGCTTCCTTCATCGCCTGCAGACGTGCCGGCGCATCAGGATGTTCGGCCACATAGCGACGTCCCAGTTCGTAGATGTCGTCCAGACTCTTCACACCCTCCATCGGCACGATCGTGCAGAGGTTCTCCAGCTTCGGGAGCCGCTCACGGATGGTGCTGATTTTCTTGTACAGGGCCGGCGTCTCCACCACAAGCAGACGCACCTCGGCATCGTTGAGGATGTATTCGTAGTCCTCCTCACTGATGGTGGGATAGATGGGCAACAGGACCGCTCCGGTCTGCTGTACTCCGAAGTCCACATAGTTCCACTCTGGGCGGCCGGCACTGATGAGGCCGATATTCTCTCCCTTGCGCACTCCAAGATGCATCAAGGCATAACTGATGAGGTTGGATTTCTCGATGTACTCGTCGATGTAGTGCTCTTTCCACTGGCCATCTTCCTTGTACTTAAAAACGGGTCGCTCAGGGTGCAACGCCTTGCGCCATTCGAGCAGGTCGAACAATCTGGTAGGTTCTTGCATAACTCTGCTTTGTTTTTTTGTTGGACGGGTGCAAAGGTAACACACTTTTTTTGAATAACAAAATAAATTATTTCCCAAAACTTCATTTTACTCTATACCACAACAGTTTACGCCGTACATATTTTTACATTCCGCCTACTCTGGTTTATGATTATTTAACATTCTTTGCGCCACTTTGGGGCAATATAGGGCACACGCCCCCCGTTATAAAAGGCGTGATAACAAAAACGGTAAATATGAAGAAAGTTATTTTAATCACAGTCTTGGCAGCCACGGTGACCGTGTTCTCCAGCTGCAATCAAAAGGAACTCGAGAGCAAGCAGACCACCATCGACTCGCTGCAGACCATCGTGAACGACAAAGACGCCGAGATTGACGACTTGTTCCAGATGCTGAACGAGATCGAGAGCAACCTCTCGATGATCAACTCGAAGTATTCCACCGTGCAGGAAATGCGCCGCAACACCACCGAGGGTGCGGTGAACCAGAAGCAGTCGATAGCCGACCAGATGAGCTCGATAGAGAGCATCATGGCCGCCAACAAGAAGAAACTGGCCGAGCTGAACAGCCGCATCAGCAACTCCAACAAGAAGAACGAAGAGCTGCAGGCCTTCATCACTCGTCTGGAAGAGCGCAGCGCCGAACAGGAGCAGCAAATCAGCCAGCTGATGAACGAGCTTGAGAACAGCAAGGTTGTCATCCGCAACCTCAACCAGAACGTCAGCGACCTGACGACCTCCAACCAGCAGAAAGACGAATACATAGCCCGCCAGATTGCCGACGCCAACCGCGCTTGGTTCATAGTGGGTTCGTACGACGAACTGAAAGAGTCGGGCATCGTGAACAAGACAGGCGGATTCATTGGCATCGGCCGCAAGCTGGGCACCGTGGCCAACATGAACACCGAGCTCTTCACGGCAATAGACCGCACCAAGGTGACCACCATCACGATAGACAAGAAGAAGGCCCGCGTCGTATCGCAGCATCCGGAGGACAGCTACGAACTGGTGGCCGACGAGACAAATCCCGCCATCACGGCCTACCTGCGCATCCTCAACCCGACGCAGTTCTGGAAATATACAGACTACCTTGTGATTTCGACCAAGTAAGGTCTTGAAGGACATTGGAGTCAGAAAGGGCTTTATATTCCATAGAGTCTTTCTGACTCCTAATGGCTTTACTCCAACACAATGACAAACAAAGTCCTTATTGTCTATACTGGCGGCACCATCGGTATGGTGCAGGATGAGAACGGCTCGCTCCACCCCTTTGCGCTGGACCGCATCTACGACGCCGTACCTCAACTGAAACACTGCAGCTACCGCATCGACTCTGTGACGCTGGACAACATCATCGACTCGAGCAACATGACGCCCGCACAGTGGGCTGACATTGCTGCCATCATAGAGCGCGAGTACGACAACTACGACGGCTTCGTGGTACTGCACGGCACCGACACGATGGCCTACACAGCCTCGGCCCTGAGCTTTATGTTCAAAAACCTTGGCAAACCCATCGTCCTCACCGGTAGCCAGCTCCCGCTTGGCATGCTGCGCTCCGACGGCCGCGAAAACATCATCTGCGCCCTCGAAATAGCCTCGACACGCCTGGCCGTGATACCGGAGGTGTGCATCTTCTTCGAGAGCCACCTCTACCGCGGCAACCGCAGCACAAAAATCAACGCCGAAAACTTCGATGCTTTCGAGAGCTACAACTACCCATCGCTGGCCAAGGTAGGCATCAATATCTCGTTCCGTACCCACCTTTTCCTTCCTATGCCCACTGGACCGCTGTCTGTGCGCACACACTTCGACCAACACGTCGCCGTACTGAAGCTCTTCCCTGGCATAGGACCCGAGGTGGTGAACGCAGTCATTGGCACCCCCGGTCTGCAAGGCCTCGTCATAGAGACCTACGGCTCGGGCAACGCCCCGACCGACAAGTGGTTCATCTCGGCCCTCGAAAAAGCCATACACGACGGCATCATCGTGATGAATGTCACACAGTGCAAGGCTGGAGCCGTGAAAATGCGCCAGTATGAAGCCAGCTGTGATATGGACCGCATAGGCGTCATCGGGGCTGGCGACATAACCATAGAAGCCGCCATCACAAAGATGATGTACCTGCTCGGGAACTACCCCTCAGACAAGGAACACGTAAAACTGCGTCTCAGCCAGTCGCTTCGCGGCGAGATTACAGAATAAAACACCGTGGCATGAAGCATATAGGGCTTATAGGACTTGGTGTGCTTATAGGACTTATATGTCCGGCGAAGGGGGTGTGCCAGATTGGCAACCTCGGCCAGTTCGACAGCCGTCTGCTGCACTACGGCATCCAGGTTGGCTACACTCAATCCAAGTTCGACCTTGGCTTCAGCCAAGACGACAGCCTACGGCGGACTCTGCAAGGGGTCACCTCGTACTATGCACCTGGGTTTCACATAGCTGTCATCGGCGACATGAGGCTGGGCCGATGGTTCAACTTGCGCATTCTTCCAGGCGTGACCCTCGTAACACGCGAAATCAGCTACTCGTGGGAGAAAGGATACCTCGAAAGCCACGTCATTGCAGAGCGCAGTCGCAACGTGGAATCCGTCTACGGCGACATACCTATCGAACTTAAATTCCGTGCTGTCCGGTGGACCAACTTCAGGCCGTACCTGACAGCGGGAGCCAGCTACGGCTTCGATTTCGCCTCGCTGCGCAAGAACCGAAACCAGACCAACCAGTCTATAGTGCGTCTCGAGCCCAGCGACCTGCGCTACTCGTTTGGCGTGGGTTTCGACGTCTTCCTGCGCTACGTCAAATTTGCCATCGAACTGAAGGCCACCTTCGGCTTGGTGGACCTAAAGGTGGAAGACCCTGATGTCTACATCAGCTCGTTCGATGGGCTGAAATCGCGCACTTTCCTGCTGAGTTTCACTTTCGAAGGCTGAGCACCCACTCCGCCACCGCCGCCATGGCCTCTGGTGCCATGGTTTCCTCTATCTTCACATATTCATCAGGCGCACCTGTAGTACAGTGCTGGAAGAGGTGGTTGAGGCCCTGCAGTTCGTAGCACTGGGCGCGATGCTTTGTAACCTCACGTATGCGGTCCAGATTAGGCGCGGCGACGACCTGGCAGTCTCGGCTACCGTTCAAGGCCAGCAACGGACAGCGCAACCTGGTGAGGTACTCGGCAGGGTCCAAGACGAGGAAGGTACGCATCCATCGGTTTTCTATCTGCTGCCTGAGGGCCGAGGCGGCGCCACGGCCGAGGCCGATGCTCTCTTTCTGCTCTTTGTCGAGACTGACGGTGTGGCGGTCGATGAGGGCTTTATAGTCTTTCTGACTGCTACCTGGTGGCATATCGAAAGCCTCGCGCATGCAAGCCGTGCGTACCGCTACCAGACTGTCTGCAACACCGGCTGCAGCATATATGGCCTCGTTCTGCTGGAGGAGGATGTCCTTGCCGGCACATCCAGCGCCAGCCATCATCACCACGAAAGCCACATCGCGGTTGCGTGCCGCCACCATGGCCGCTATAGCGCCGCCCTCGCTGTGACCCAGGAGGCCCACCTGCCGACGGTCCACCCGCTTGTCTTTCATGACTGCAGAAAGGATTGCTTCGGCATCTTCGGCGAAGAGTCGCGTATCGGCGCTGTCGAGCGGGCCCGTGCTCTGCCCCACCCCTCGGTCGTCGTAGCGCACCGAGGCGATGCCGCGCGAAGCCAGGTAATTGGCCAAGACGAGAAAGGGCTTGTGGAACATCAGCTCCTCGTCGCGGTTCTGCTGACCACTGCCGCTCACCATGACCACCGTGGGAAAGCGACGGCCGGCATTGCGTGGGAGGGCCAGAGTGCCGCTGAGGTGGACGGCATTGCCCTGGCTGTCGGTATAGTCTACCTCAACTGCTTCCTCATCAAAGGAGAATGGCGGTTGTGGTGTCTGCGGACGACGCAACTGGAAGAGTGTGTCGGCAGGACAGAAGGTGATGTCCTCTTTCAGCACTCCCTGGCGCCATACACCACGGAGGCACTCACCATCTGGCACAAGCCACATGCGGAAGCCCACCGAGGCACACTCGACGTTCAGCGTGTCGCCACGACGGCTGGAGAAGCTGGTGACAAGGGGGTCGGTGCTCTGCATAGGACTGTAGAGCACCGGCATGCTGTCGGTCAGGTGCAGACTCAGCGCCAGCCCTGTCTGTCGGCTCCAGCCGGTATACCACTGCCCGTGCGCGGCAAAAGCGGCACACAGGAGTAATCCAATCATCGCAAATCGTTTCATAACTCTGTCTCTTTTGTTACATTGCGGCTGTCTGTCTTCTCCGCCACTTTCTTCTTGGGATATCGTTTGGTCTTCTTCAAGGCCTCGGCTATAATCCATTCTATCTGCCCGTTGGCACTGCGGAACTCGTCCGCGGCCCATTTCTCAATGGCGTCGTAGACCTCAGAGTCAATCCGCAGTGCAAAATTCTTCTTCATCGGGCAAACATCACTTTCTCGCTGTTGAACATCCGGGTGAGGCCCCACACCGCTATACCGGTATAAACCACATTGGAGACCAAAGTGACTATCACAGCACTCCATTCCAGCTCGTGCGAGAAGACCGCCGTCATCACCTCTATGCTGTTATAGAACGGTATAAGGTAAACCACAAGGCTCTCGGAGGCGCCGTTCTGGAACATCGGCAGCAAGCCCGCAAGCATCACCACCAGCATGAATGGCGTCACCATGGTACCGGCGTTCTTCACGTCCTTGGCCAGTGCCGAAAGCAGACTCACCGCCGAGGCCATGATGAGCACCGAGGCGAGGATAACCAGCAGCAAGGCCACATAGTCGCTCGTGGTATAGTGGAATCCCAGGTCCACCCCTTCATCCATGCCCACCATCTTGGGCAGCGAGAGGGCTATGCCTACGAAACTCGAGATGCCGCTGAGCAGCGCGATGGCACTGAGCGACACAATCTTGCCCAGTGCAAGCTCGTTGCGCTTCATCGGCGTCACCAGCAGCGTGGCTATGGTGCCGCGCTCCTTTTCGCCAGCAATGCTGCTGGGCGCTATGGCCATCACGCCACTGAAGAGCATCATGATTATCAGCATCGGCAGTATCTTGCTCCATATCATGGCACCAATGCTCTCGTCGCTGGCCTGGTCGAACCGCTGTCCTTCCTCCTGCGGCACGTTGACCGTAAAGGTGCGTCCGATATTGCCAAGCGCCGTGCTGACGGTCATGTAGACGCGACTGGCGGCATTGTTGGTGCTGTTGTAGTATATCTCCACGTTGGGCAGCACACCGCTGTCGGCCACCTGCATGCCGGCCATAGCTTCCTCGAACCGCTCCGGGAAACGCACCAGCACCACATTGAGCTCCTTGTCCTCGAGCATCGCAATGTCCTCCTCAGCCACAGGCTGTTCCAACACCACCAGACTGCTATCCATGGCGCTGAACATCGGCGCCAAGCTTGCCGGCATGTTCTCCACGCGCATCGTCACCACCTCGTTGGCCCCCTCGGTGATCATCTTCTGTATGCCACTGCCCATGAGGCTGTAGATGATGTATATCAGCAGGCCCGGCATGATAACCGTGGTAAACAGCAGCTGCCGGTCGCCGAAGAAGCGCGCAAACTCTTTCTTGATTATTGTCCATGTGTTGCTTTTCATTCTTCACCTCCTTTCACTTCTTTGTATATCTCGAAGAAACGGTCCTCAATGTTCATTCCGTTGCACACCTCGTCGAGGCTGCCGCACGTGATGAGACGACCGTCAATTATTATACCCACGCGGTCGCACAGGCGCTCCACCAGCGAGAAGATGTGCGTGCTCAGGATGATGGTCTTGCCCTCGGCACGCAGCTCCTGCAGGTAGTCGGTCACCGTGCGCGCCGTGAGCACGTCGAGGCCGTTGGTGGGTTCGTCGAAGATGATGACCTCGGGGTCGTGCACCAACGATATGACGAGGCTCAGCTTCTGCTTCATGCCTGTCGAGAGGTTGGCCACCTTGACCTCGGCGAACTTGTCTATGCCGAAGCGCTCGAACATCCTCTGTTTGCGCTCCTTGCAGGTCTGCGGGTCCACGCCGTGCAGCTCGCTGAAGAAGTCGAACAGGTAGTTGGGCGTGAAGAAGTCCTCCAGCTTCAGCTCGCTGGTGAGGAACCCTATCTTCGTCCGCACCCCCTCCGGCTCGCGCACCACACTGCAGCCGTCGAGCACTGCATCGCCGCTGTCCGGCTTTATCAGGGTGCTCAGCATGCGCAGCGTAGTGGTCTTGCCGGCGCCGTTGGGGCCAAGCAGACCAAATATCTCGCCGCGGTAGGCGCTGAACGTCAGGTCGTCCACGGCCACTTTCTTCTTGGCCTGCGTGCGTTCAATCTTCTGTTGCTTCCGGCTCAGCGCGAACGTCTTGCTGAGCCCTTCCACTTTCAGTATTTCTTCCATCTTAATGTTTCATCGTTTGTATAACATTGGTATCCAGTCCCAAGGGTGCGAAAAGCTGCCAGCGACCTCCAGTCCAAGACCCTCTCTCCCAGCATCTTCCACTAAACAGCTGATTCTCAACCCCAACCAGGCAGCCTCTCTACCCCCTCTCTACCCCTTCTCTACCCCAAATTCACAAGAGGCTGTGAATCAATCAATATATGCTACCGGTGTTTATCACGGGACTGGCACCGTCGTCGCCGCAAAGCACCACCATGAGGTTGCTCACCATGGCGGCCTTGCGCTCTTCGTCCATCTCCACAACCTTGTCCGCGGACAGCTTCTTCAGCGCCATATCTACCATGCTCACAGCACCTTCCACAATCTTCTCGCGGGCGGCGATGATGGCCTCGGCCTGCTGGCGTTTGAGCATCACGCTGGCAATCTCCTGTGCGTAAGCCAGGTAGTTGATCCTCGCCTCCACCACCTCGATGCCGGCGATGTCGAGATGTTTGCTAATCTCCTGTTCCAGACGGCGGTTGACCTCGTCGCCACCGTTGCGCAGCGTCACCTCAGCCTTGTCTTCCAGGTTGTCGTAGGCGTAGAGGCTCGCCACCTTGCGCAGCGCCGAGTCGCTCTGCACCGACACGAAGCTGTCGTACCCCTTCAGCTGCTGGGTGGTCGTCGTGGTATTGACACTGATCTGCTGCTTGTTGGCCGATACGGATGCCGAGGACTGGCTCTCCACATCGATATTGAAGCAGGCCTTGTAGGTATCCTTGATGCGCCACACCAGCACCAAGCCAATCATTATCGGGTTGCCGCCCTTGTCGTTGACCTTGATGGGCGGCACGTCCATGTTGCGCGCACGAAGCGAGAGTTTCTTCTTGACATAGAAGGGGTTGGTCCAGAAGAACCCGTTGTCCGTCACCGTGCCGCTGTAGCGGCCGAAGAAGGTCAGCACTCGGCACTGGTTGGGCTGAATTGTCATAAAACCAGGCAGATGGAAACCCCACAGCACCCAGCAGATGCCGCCCAAAGCCCCGCTCAGGGCCGACTCATCGGCTATGCCAGCCGAGCACAGCCAGATGGCCAGCACCAACAGCGCCAAATTCAAAAGCAGATGCAGAAAACCGTTGTTCAGCATCGTCATCCCTTTGATTTTCTCTTCATTTTTCATAGCAAGTTGTTTTTGTTTATTTATTGTTATTGTGCATTTTAACAACTGTCAATTGATATTGTTTCAATATCATTTCAAGTGCAAATATACGACTATTTTTTATTCCGGCAAGAAAAATCGTTCAAAAGATGTTTTTTAACAAAATTGCATGTTTTCGGCGCGACGGCATACTAAATAGATAAATAACGTGTTATTATTGCAACGATGAATAGAAAAATGCACATACTCCTGCCGCTGGTGGCCCTGTCGCTGGGTGCCGCCGCCCAGAGCAAGCAGCCTGTCTCACTGGAACTTAAACCTGCACAGGACGCCAAATTCACCGTCACATCAATCGCACCATCCTCCGGGCAGAAAAGCCCCGTCAAAGGGCATTACACCTTCGGTACCATCCTCGACGGCGACACCGTGCCCTACTACACCCTGCGCGAGGTGACCATCTACGCCAGCGGCATGCTCCTGACACAGAAGGAGATAAGGCAGAACGCCAAGCTCATCCGCAACGTGCGCCTGATGCTCCCCTACGCACAGGAAGGACGCCGACGCCTCGACGCTCTCGAGCTCGAAATCGGAGCCCTGCCCAAGCGCCAGCGCAAAGCTGCCATCAAGCAGGCCGAGCAGCAGCTGATGGCCGACTACAAGGGCGAGATTTCCAAGTACACCTTCTCCCAGGGTCTCGTGCTCATCAAGCTTATCGACCGCGAAACCAACCGCACGGCCTACAACATCGTGGGCGAACTGCGGGGCTCCATCCGCGCCGGCCTCTACCAGGCCATCGCCAAGCTCTTCGGATACAATCTGAAAGACACCTTCGACCCCAAACACAACAAGAAAGACGATCTCATCGACCGCATCTGCATCTCCATCGAGCGCGGCCAGATATAACCCCCTCTCCCTTTTCGCCATGAACGCCTACTGCCAGCTTTCCGCCGTCCCCATGCGCGCCACACCCTCGGACCGCGCAGAGATGGTCAACCAGCTTGTGCTCGGCGACACGGCCGACATCGTCCAAGCCGACGCCAAGTGGAGCCTCCTCCGCTCACACTACGACGGCTACGAGGGCTGGGTCGACAACAAGCAGTTCGTCGCCTTCGACGATGCCGCCGACCTGGCCGAACGGCTCTTTCTCGGCGTGCCCTACCTCTGGGGCGGACGCTCCACCGGCGGCATAGACTGCTCGGGCCTCACCCAGCTATGTTTCAAAGCCTGTGGCATTTGGCTCCCGCGCGACGCCTCGCAGCAGGCCACCGCTGGCGTCGAAGTGTGCTCCTGCGACCTGCGGCGCGACGACTTGGTATTCTTCGCCTCGGCTTCCAACAACGCCGACTCCCAGCCGGCCAAGGTAACCCATGTCGGCATCGCACTCGGCGACGGGCGCATCATCCACGCTTCCGGTCAGGTGCGCATAGACAAACTCGACACCCACGGCATCCTTGTCGAGCGCACTCAGTCCTACAGCCACCTGCTGCTCACCGCTCGCCGCGTAAAACCTTAATCTTCTGTATAGCAGACCGTACCGCCAGCCAGCTGGCTCGCATAGTTGCTGGCGCGCCCATACCGGGTGCAGAGCGCCATGTCGCCCCGCGCCGTACGTCGCCCGTCGGTCTCGGCGGCAAGTATGTCGTCTATGTCTTTGAGTATCATGCGATGGGTCAGCCTGGCATAGGTACCGCCTCCATAGTACACAAGCGTACAGACGTCGTCCGTCGTGACCATATTGCGGCGCTGCTGCACCGTCGCCGCCGCCGTATCGCTCTCGCCTTCAGCCATCATCTCGTCTATCGAAAGCACTCCGTCCACCTTTTCTATGGTCACCACCGTCTCGAGCGTACCCAATTGCGGCATCAGTATACGGAACCGCGAAAGTATCTCGGCGTCTTCTATTATTAAAGTACGCACGTGCGCGAGCGACTCCACATACTCCTCCGCCGAGAGTCCCTTGCAGAGCGGCAGGAGGACCCCGCCCGCCTGGAGCACTCCGACATCGACGATGTTCCACTCGGGTCGGTTGTCGGAAATCAAGGCCACCGTCTCGCCGCGTCTCAGCCCACGCTTTACAAGCGCCACGCTCAACAGCATCGAGCGGCGTATATATTCATCGGCTCCGATGGCGCCGTCCGCAAAGCGGAAACAGGGGCGTCGTCCTTGGTGTTTGCGAATGTCGACAATGTCGAACAGCCGTGTCGGTTTCTCCTTTTGTTTCATCGTGCTACTCTTCTTTATCGGGTTTCTGGAGGCAAAATTACGCCTAATTTTCGTCACAGCGGAAACAATTACTTGTATCGTTTCGCAAAATGACAAAATACGCCGTTTTGGTGCCAAAATAGGCGGTTTTAGGGATAAAAATGCCGTTTTTATGCTTTATCCCACCAAATAGATGACAAAAACAAGACTCTTTTTCATCCCCGAAAAGGCCACTCTGCGGCATCTTTTGCGGCTGTAAAGGACATAATGCTTTTCCACCCCGCCTCCGCCCCTCCCCCACCCCCACGCAGCGCTCCTGACAGCGCTCATTCAGCTGTCTTTCGCGTGTCATAGCTCCATCCATTTTGTAATCGTTCATTGCATAAACGCCGCCGCCGACAGCCACATTTTGCCTCGCAAGCCACCACCGAAACACCAGTTTACCGCCGGCGGCACACCGCACAGCGGCACACTAACAGCATGATAGACCGCGTCTTATATTTATTTTCCATCTTATTTATGTGCAATTCGGAAAATATGCGTACTTTTGCAAATTAATTCACACGCCGTCAACCGACGGCAAATACACAAGCAATCCATCATCATGGCAGAACTAACTGAGCAAGAACAGATACGCCGCAATTCGCTGGCGGAATTGAAGAAGCTGAGCATCAACCCCTACCCCGCAGCCCTCTACGAGGTGAACGCGAAGAGCAACGAGATTCTGGAGAAGTTCCCCCAGGACAACACTTTATACCAGAACGTCTCCATCGCCGGCCGCATCATGAGCCGCCGCATAATGGGTGCCGCCTCGTTCGTGGAGCTGCAGGACAGCTACGGCCGCATTCAGCTCTATATCAAGCGCGACGAGATATGCCCCGGCGAGGACAAGACCCTCTACAACACCGTCTTCAAACGTCTGCTCGACATCGGCGACATCATCGGCGTGACGGGCTATGTGTTTGTCACCCAGATGGGTGAGACCTCCATCCACGTGAAGAGCCTCACGGTGCTCAGCAAGAGCCTGCGCCCCCTGCCCATCGTCAAGGAGAAGGACGGCGTGGTCTACGACGCCTTCAGCGACCCCGAGCTGCGCTACCGCCAGCGCTATGTGGACCTCATCGTCAACCCGCAGGTGCGCGAGACCTTCG
>Ga0310697_10000955_pt1 | contig 36168 bp, 15 predicted proteins | sample 172DNAGHGlowgp2_FD_203883 | JGI IMG/M metagenome (GOLD analysis project Ga0310697, IMG submission 203883) | Sheep rumen microbial communities from Palmerston North, Manawatu-Wanganui, New Zealand - 1728 DNA GHGlow gp2 (v2) (version 2) | ecosystem: Host-associated > Mammals > Digestive system >... | reverse complement strand
GGCGGTGGGCGTGCCGCTGAGGGTGCCGTTGTTGAAGGCCAGTCCCTGCGGGAGGTCGGAGTGCGAGAGGGTGCCGTTGGCGGCGGAGACGGTGATGTCGGTTATGGCCGTGCCCTGGCAGACGGTGACGCTGCTCTGGGAGAGGGAGACCGTCGGCAACTCCTTCACCGTCAACACCAACTTATACACACTGTCGCAGTGCGGCGAACCGATGGTTTGAAGACTGTCCCAGACGGTGTGCGTGCCGACAGTTGTAGGAATAGAAACATTCGGGTGCTCTTCCCAGACGTACGGTGTGCCGGAGCAGGCGGTGGCTGTTTCCTCAAAAAGGTACGGCTCCTTCACCACCACCCTCACCGTGTACACTCTCGCACACCCGCCCCCCGTCGGCGTCACCGTCACCGTGTAGGTCGTCGTCTCCGTCGGGGAAACCTGGATGCTCGGCGTGGTACTGCCGGTGCTCCACGAATACGTGCACGTGCCCTGCGTCCCCACGTAGCTCACAAAGGCCCGCGTGTCGTAGGCGCTGCCCGCGTTCACCGTCTCCACCGTGATGGTCGAGGACACCGAGGCCCCGTCGAAGAGCAGCGAGTAGTCGCGGTAGGCGCTGTCGCCCGGCCAGTGGTAGACTGGGTCGGTCTCGAAGGTGCGCACCTGCTGCGTGGGTTGGCCTTTGTCCACCACCACGTTCATCTTGGTGCGCTTCGGGACCTCGCTGCCGCCGGGCACCGCGCCCCAGCCCTTGGCCCGCACGTTCACCGCGAAGGGGTGGGGGAGGCTCAGCGGCATGGAGGTCATGCTGCCCGTCGCCGGCTCGCTGTTGCCCAGCTTCACCCTGCCGCCCGCCGGGAACACTTTCGTGCGCTCGGGGAAGTTCAGCATCGCCGACACGTAGTCTGGGAAAGAGTCCACTTCTGTGTTGCCCGGACCGAAATAGGTCTGACCACTGGAGGTCGCGTGACTGTGCGAATGCCACTGGTCACCGCCCGTGGTTATGGCGCTGAAGTCCTGGGAGAGCTGGCTGTTTTGGGACTCTCCGCACGGACCGGCATCCAGCTGGATGGTTTCTCCAGCGCAGATGATTTGGTCAGGGAGTCCGTTTATGGTAGGCGGTGTCACCGTGATGCTAATCGTCGTGTCATAGTAACACCCCGACGGGCCAACCAGCCGCAAAGTGCCCTTGATTGTTGTTTCCTGTGACACTATCGGCGCATGAAACACGAACGCGGTGTCGTATTCGTCAGTGGTGCCAGGTGCAGTTTGTCTTGTAAAATATTGCGTATCTTCAGCCCATGTGTCCGGAGAATTTGGATCATCCGGAACTAATACCGCCGCGCTGTCAATGGATCCTCCGCTGGTCAGTACATCCTGATTAAATTTAATCTCCCAGTCGAACAGGTATCCGTTGTATTCGGGAGAGGCATCGACAATCTCAATATACCATTTTCCTGCGATAGAACAACCATTAAGGGCTGAAAAGGGTTCGTCAGGAGAGTAAATCGGTGTTAAAGTGGCCAAGTTTGTGGAATCAAAACGATCATCATCGTCTATGTTATCTGCTCGATAAATATATCCAGCAGTTTCGACTCCACTTTTGCTTGTCCAACAGTAATTCCATCCAATGCCAGGTGGATCAGGAGATTGACAAGGATGATTTCCATCATTTGGGTTAGGATCTCCAAAGAGAGCAGTTTCTGGATCTACATTATTTCCCGACTGCCAATGTCTATTCTCAAGAGGTATTAATTCCATTCCACATCCTTCAAAGTCAAGATCATTACAGTTTAAAATTGTTGCAGAATGTGCCTCATTGGGACATACAACCTTGATAAATAGTTCTTCAGGAAACTCATGTTCAATGTTTAGCCTGATATATTCAATGGAGTTAGAAGTAATAGTGCCCGAATAGGATTGGGGAACTGTGAAATATGATCGAACATAACACGAATCTCCACAACTACTTCCTCCAGGAATAAAAACATTTTGGTCGGATGGTGTCGGTGGTTCTGGTGCACTCGGCGTCAGCACTATGGAGTCGTTCTCGGAGTCATATCCGACCGAGAACTTGAGCTCCCCTCCGGCGCAGACCGTCATCGGTTTTATCGTGTTGACAACCGTGGAGGCCCAGCCGTCGCACGCCTGTCCCCGCGCCACCCCTGCAGAAAGAACAAGCAATACCGCAAACGTCACAAGACGCAATGCCTGTGAGAATCTTATATGTGTGTAATATGTTGGCTGAATGTATTTTATATCTGAACGCAAACTGAATTCCATTTTTTGAAACAGATTGCGAAGATACGAAATTATTACGTTGATTATAACATATAGATGTGCCATCTTTTCGTTTTCCTGTTTTTTACTTTTGGTTTTACATATTTTGTCGGCGGCAAAGATACCCTTTTTCTGAATACCGCCAACAGTCAGAATCTTAATTATTGACAAAAATCGTATCTTTGCCGCCCCATTATCCTCCATTATGTTCAAGGCGGCCATATTCGATCTCGACGGTACCCTCTACGACAAGTCCGGTCTTGCGCGGCGACTGATTGTCTCGCAGCTGCGGCGCGGTCGACTGCGAATGCTCAAACGCGAGCGCGAGGTGCGTAAGTTGTTGCGTGGCAAACATTTCAAGACGGAAGATGCCTTCTATGATGTCTTCTTCACCCAATTCGATCGCCCTGAGCTGGCGCGGAGATGGTACTTCGAAGAATACATGCCCGATATGGTGGCGATTCTGCGTAAACACTACCGGATTCCCCCGTGGGTGGAAACGACTATGCTGGAATTACGCTCGAGCGGCTGCAAAATTGCCGTTTTCTCCGACTATGGATGCGTGCGTGAAAAACTGAAAGCCATCGGATACAACCTCGATTGGGCGGACTACCTTTTCGATGCCCCCGAGTTGGGCGGATTGAAACCCAGTAAGAAATCTTTCGAGAAAATTTGTGAAGAAATGAATGTGAAACCGTCTGAATGTCTGATGATTGGCGATAGGGGCGATACCGATGCCGCCGGTGCCCGATCCGTGGGGATGGCGTTTGTCCACGTTAAAAACGCCGCACGCGCACCGTTAAACTTAACCCAAGTTCTCACATCCATAAATCGCTAAACCGTTAAACCGATATGAAAAAAACACTGACCACCTTCCTGCTGATTTTCGCACTTGCTCTCTGCCACGCGCAGACCCAGCCGATGAAATTCCTTGGTATAGGCATGAACAGCACCATGTCCACGTTTGTCTCCAAGCTGAAAGGCAAGGGCTTTGTGGAGGATGTGAACCGGACGAAGCCGAACTTCACCGTGATGAAAGGCACCTTTGCGGGTGAGCGCGTGAAGCTGGAAATACGGTCCGCGGCCAAAACCCACCTCATCTATAAGGTGGATGTCTATTTCAGCCTGAGTACGCAGTTTACCTACCCCGACCTGCAGGGAAGGCTGTCCGACAAATACGGGGAAATCACGCAGGAGGTCAACAATATCAAGGAGGAGCCGGTCTATGTGAAATATACCTCCGACTACTCCAAATGGCAGACTGACACCGACACGGTGACGCAGGGTTACAACACCATAATCCTCTCCAAATGCAGTTATCACAGCACCTCGCCGATAGTCATTTCGTACATAGACGGAAAAAACTCCAAGGTCGAAACCTTAGAGGTGAATTCGGACTTTTAAGGGCTGCCGGGTACGCTGCGCGTAATGATTGAATACGCTGCGCGTATTGGATGGGTACGCTTCGCGTAGAAATCTGAGAAAATCATTATAAAAAATCATAGAAAATCTGAATGAGTGACGCGATTAGATCTTTCGCACCACGATTGAACAATGATTTTTCAATTTAGTGTACGCTGTCAATAGACTTGTCGCTTACGAACAGTGAACTGCTCACTGCTCACTGCTCACTGCTCACTAAAACAAGAGGTACAGATTCACGGGCAGCAGATGCTGTCCGTTTTCCATGGCGTCATGGCTGAAAGAGAAGATACGGAGATCTTTCCCGAAACGACTGGCCTTGCCCTTTTCGGAAAGTTGGTTGTACCAGTAGGGGTTGTCTTCCTCGTTCAGGATGACAAAATTCATTCGGGCGGAAGAAGAAACAGCTTCATTCACAAAATTATACAATCTGTTTTTGGTTAACGGTCCATTGGATTTCAGACTGGCGAGGTATTTTGCCAGTGCCTCTTTGGACTCCGCGAAGACGAGCGCGTTGCCCTTTTCGATAAACCAGGTGGCAGAGTCGGGGGCGAAGGCTTTCATCAGGGGTTGGGGCGGCTCTGGCGTCTGGTAGATGCCGTCGGGATGGGCAGCGCGGACGGAGTCGGCCTTGGCGGCGTCGTTGTAGAAAACCTCGAGGGGATCATGGCCCATGTTGCGCACCAGAGCTACGTAACGGTAGGTTGTGGAATCTCCGCGAAGGGAGAAATAACCGATTTCGGCAGGCGCAAAGCCATTGATCTGGATACCCTTGAACAGCCGCTTGACGTTGAAATCCCGCCCTCTGCGGATTTCCAGATGGGTGTACCAGTCCACGCTCGCAGGATAGATGTTGACGAGGTCCATTTCATCCGTCATCGTATGACTTTGTATTTCGCCATCCTCGTTATCCTGGCTTTCGACCATCGCATAGCCGGACAGGAACATCTCATTGCCGGAAAAGCGCAGCTGCAACGCCGTCCAGTCCGTCCCTTTCAAACTTCCGGACATTGTTTTGGCAAGACTCTCCTTCAAGAAAGAGGACAGGTAAGCGGTGTAGCGCTGTGGATTGATAATCAGCCAGTTCTGCTTTTTGTTCTTTTCCGTCAATTCGTACATCTCCTTGAACTGCTTGTCGGAAAACAGGTTCTTCGGATGAGCGTGCTGGACGATGGCGCGCTTTAGCAGCTCGATGTCCGGCGAAATGGAGATGATGTGGTTGAAATAGACGAATTTCATGCTTTTGAAGTTGGTGCCGTAGGTATAGATGCGGCTGCCTTCATAAGCAGTGTAGTTGTTGGGGTCTATGCTGAGGGCGCGCAGCAGCCGTTTGAAGGCCGCTTTGTCGGCGTGCATGTTGAACAGGACGCTGACTCCGTTGTCTGTGCCGTGACCCGATATGGAGAGGTCGTACTCCCCGTTGGGAAGCTTGTTCCGCATGGTCTCGTAGGCCGGTAGCGCGTCCATCACGAGCAGCTCGTTCAAGTAGGGCGCCACCTTCGATGTGCTGCTCACGAACCCGTCGTTGTCGTTCAAGGTGAGGATGAAGACCGCGTCGGTGGGAATGGCCTCAATCAACTCCGACTTCGACTGCCGGAAGAATGAATAGTAGAGGTAAATTCCTAATCCAAAGCAGATTACGGCGATGATGGTCAGCCAAATGACCCAAGGGCGGTTTTCTTTCATGATGGTTAATGGTTAGGGGTGATTGGTTATTGAGGCTGGTTTATAGTGAGTAGAGGGTAGTGAGTAGTGATTGGAGAATGTAGAGACGCAAAACTTTGCGTCTCTACGGTCGGGAATTATTCGTTGTCAGATTTCTCTGCGGGCTCTTCGGTCTTTTCCTCGGTGGCTGGTTCTTCCAGGTCGACGAGGTTGTGTTCCACGAGGATGTTGTACCAGGTGAAAACTTTCTTCATGTTGGAGACATAGACACGGTCGCGGTCGTATTCGGGAAGAATCTCGGCGAAATAGGCCTTGATGGCGTTGTTGTCCTTCGGAATCTCAATCTTTTTGCCGTCCTCTTTCTTGTAGATGTTCTGGAAGACGGTCTGCAATGGGATTTCGTCCGCTTCGGTGAAGATGGCGATGTTGTCCAATGCGGCTACACCATCGTTTGAGAATGCAGGGAAACGTTTGCCGTCATCGAGTCCTTCCACGATGAAGCTGTTGGGGGTTTTGGAAAGGAATTTGAACAGGCCTCCTTTGCCTGTGATTGATAAAATCTTGCTTAAATCCATCTTTTTAAAGTTTATAGGTTAATTACTTCGTGTTGATTACTTCGTGTTGGTTAGCCTTCGGCTGTTGGTTACTTCGTGTTGGTTAGCCTTCGGCTGTTGATTACTTCGTGTTGGGCAATCCCCGTTAGGGGATGCATCTCTGTAGAAACCGGTGCCCCCACGGTTTTAAAATCCCCGTAGGGGATACACACATCCATTATCAATAATATTCGAACGTCCGTTTTTTCACATACACAATTTGACCATCGACGGCGCAGACCTCCGTCTGCCAGTTCTTGTTCGCATCGTAGTCGAAGAAGTAGTGGAATTCCTTGACGTGGTGCAGTTTGTCCTCGTAGATGACCTTCCGCACTCGACCGTCTTGGGCGTATTCTGTGTAGGTGTATTCAATCATCTGGTCGCCGGCTTTGTACACGCACCGGTTGACCTCGTCGCCGTAGTTGTCGTACTCGATCTTGGCCGTCTTGAAAACTTTTCCGTTGGGCTCGAACTCGGTAATCTGCGTCACCAATCCCTGCTCATTGAACTTGTTCTCGGTAACCGTCTCTAAGTTGCCGAATTTCTGTACCGTGCGGATGGCGTTGCCGATGCCGTCGGTGGTGTGCGCGAACGAGATCACAAGGCTGTCGCCCTGAAAGACCTGCTCGCCCACGAGGAACCCGTTGCGGTCGTAGGTGTAGGTGCCGTGGGCGATGAGTGAGTCACCGTTGTATCCGTACTCCTTCCATTCCGTTATCCGCGCTTCCTTGTCGTAAGTGTAGGTGCGGTTGTAAGCCGTGCCCATGTGGGCGTACTTGACGAATTCCAAAAGCCAGCCGTCAGAGGAGTATTGCTGTTTGGATCTGCTGCAGTCATCAACTCTGAAGCGCACCGAATCGCATACGGCCAGCAACCGCTCCATATCCGCCGTGTCTTTCACCGACAGGGAGTCCTGCTGCAAGTTGAACGTTTCCGTCTCCAAAGATTTGACCTTCCCGAAGATATGATTCCTCTGCAGATGGTTTTTCTCAATGTCAGGAGTGATGACGATGGGGGCGGGCTTCTTCTTACACCCGCCAAGCGCTATTGCCACGACAGTCAAAACAAAGAGAATATATCGCTTTATCATGCCATAGGTTTGTTAGCAGTTAGTAGTTAGTAGTTAGCAGTTCGCTGCGAGAATCCAACTACTAACTACTAACTGCTAACTACTAACTATTCGAACATTTTCTCAATTAACGCATCGTCTGCCATATTCGGCAACGTCACGTGCAGTTCCGGACAGGTCTCCATCGCGCGCTTGATGGCGAAGAGGGCGCCGTCGTTGCGGGCCCAGGCGCGGCGGGAGATGCCGTTGTTCACGTCCCAGAAAAGCATCGAGCGCAGACGGCGGTCGCTGTCGTCGCTGCCGTCGAGCACCATGCCGAAGCCGCCGTTGATGACCTCGCCCCAGCCGACACCGCCGCCGTTGTGGATCGAGACCCACGTGGCGCCGCGGAAACCGTCGCCGATGACGTTCTGCACGGCCATGTCGGCGCAGAAGCTGCTGCCGTCGTAGATGTTGGAGGTCTCACGGAACGGGGAGTCCGTGCCGGAGACGTCATGGTGGTCGCGGCCCAACACGACGGGAGCGGACAATCTGCCGTCGCGCACCGCCTTGTTGAATTCGGCGGCGATTTTCGTACGGCCCTCACAGTCAGCATATAAGATACGGGCTTGCGAACCCACCACGAGGTGGTTCTCCTTGGCCCCCTTGATCCAGGTGATGTTGTCGCGCATCTGCTGCGAAATCTCCGCAGGCGCATGCTCGCTGATCTCTTTCAGCACGTCCATGGCGATATGGTCGGTGACATCGAGGTCCTCGGGCTTGCCGGAAGTGCAAACCCAGCGGAACGGGCCGAAACCGTAGTCGAAGCACATTGGTCCCATAATGTCTTGGACGTAAGAGGGATAGCGGAACGTGCCGTCCTCCTTGAGGATGTCGGCACCGGCGCGTGAGGATTGCAACAGGAAGGCGTTGCCGTAGTCGAAGAAGTACATGCCCTTGGCCGTCAGCTTGTTGATGGCGGCCACATGGCGGCGCAAACTGGCCTCCACTGCGGCCTTGAACTTCTCGGGATAGTCGGCCATCATCTGTTTGGCCTCCTCGAAGGAGATGCCCACAGGGTAGTAGCCGCCTGCCCACGGGTTGTGCAGGGAGGTCTGGTCGCTGCCGAGATCGACCTGGATGTCATGCTCGGCGCAATACTCCCATAAATCCACGATATTGCCTTGGTAAGCGAAGGATTTCGCGATCTTCTGGGCGCGAGCCTCGTTCACCTTCACAAACAATTCGTCGAGATTCTCGTGCACTTCATCGACCCAGCCCTGCGCGTAACGTTTCTGTGTGGCGGCGGGGTTGATTTCAGCGGTGATGGAGACCACCCCGGCGATGTTGCCGGCCTTCGGTTGCGCGCCCGACATGCCGCCCAAACCGGCGGTCACGAAGAGCTTGCCCCCGATTTCGCCACCGATCTTGCGGCTGGCGTTCAGCACAGTGATGGTGGTGCCGTGCACGATGCCTTGCGGTCCGATGTACATATAAGAGCCGGCAGTCATCTGTCCGTATTGGCTGACACCCAGCGCGTTCATCCGCTCCCAGTCGTCGGGTTTGGAATAGTTGGGGATCACCATGCCGTTGGTCACGACCACGCGGGGGGCGTCCTTGTGCGACGGGAAGAGTCCCAGCGGGTGACCGGAGTACATCACGAGGGTCTGTTCGTCGGTCATCTCGGACAAATATTTCATGACCAGCCGGTACTGTGCCCAGTTTTGGAAGACAGCGCCGTTGCCACCGTAGGTGATCAGCTCATGCGGGTGCTGGGCCACGGCAGGGTCGAGGTTGTTCTGGATCATCAGCATGATGGCCGCAGCCTGCTGACACTTAGCGGGATAGGCCTCGATGGGACGGGCGTACATCTCGTAGGTCGGGCGGTAGCGGTACATGTAGATGCGGCCGTAGTCGTGCAGCTCCTTGGCGAATTCGGGGGCCAAAGCGGCGTGCTGCGAGGCCGGGAAATAGCGGAGCGCGTTGCGCAGGGCCAGTTGTTTCTCCTTCTTGGTGAGGATGTCCTTGCGTTTCGGTGCGTGGTTGACGGTGGGATCGTAGGGTTGTGCGGCGGGGATTTCAGCCGGAATGCCCGCTCTCAGATCTGCTTGAAATTCTTGTAAGGTCATATCTTTTGGTTTACTGTTTACTGTTTACTGTTTACTGTTTAGAGTTAGGGGTTTAGGGGAGCTCTGTTGGTTGGTAGGGCTTCAAAAAACAGCGGCAAAAATACGAATTTTTCGTTTAAGACAACATTACACAAAACGGATGATACGGTAGAGTTTGTATAGAGTTTTTATAGAGTTTGCATAGAGTTTGTATAGAGTTACCATAGAGTTACCATAGAGTTACCCCAGAGTTTCGAAAAAATTGTACCTTTGCCGCCGCTTTTTTGGAAAATATAAAAATCAAATACTATGAAGAAATTATCCCTTCTCATCGTGTGCGCAGTCGCCTTCGTGACGGCAGTCCAGGCGCAAACCATCACCAAAGACGGCGGGCTGTCGATGCAGCAAATCAACATGTTGCGCGGCTCCTACCAGTCCAATCCCGCCAACAAGGCGTTGCGTAACGCCATCAACAGCAATGACATCAGCAAGCTGGCGGTGAACTACGACAACAACACCGCCTTCAGCGCGGATATTTCCAACACGGTGCCCTCCAAGGCCATCACCAACCAGGAGTCGTCCGGCCGTTGCTGGATGTTCACCGGTATGAACGTGCTGCGTAACAAGGCGATACGCAAGTACGACCTTCCCGCCGACTTCCAGTTCTCGCAGTGCTACACCTTCTTCTGGGACCAGTTGGAGAAAGCCAACCTATTCTTGCAGTCCATCCTTGACACCCGCGCCAAGTCGATGGAGGACGAGACCGTGCAGTGGCTTTTCAAGAACCCCATCGGTGATGGCGGACAGTTCACCGGCGTGGCCAACCTGATGACCAAGTACGGCGCGGTGCCCAAAGAGGCGATGCCCGAAACCTACAACAGCAATCACACTTCCCAAATATCAGGACTCATCAAGCTGAGACTTCGCGAGGACGGCCTTCGTCTGCGCGAGATGGCCAACAATAAGGGCACGACCGAAGCGAAACTGCAGGCCGCGAAGATGGAGATGTTAGAGACCATCTATCGGATGCTGGTCTACGCATACGGCGAGCCGCCTACAGAGTTCACCTGGACGCAGCGCAACAGCAAGGGCGAGGTTGTCAGTACCGAGAAATACACCCCGATGTCGTTCTTCAACAAGTTTGTGAATGAGGACTTTGCCAACTACTATATGGTGATGAACGACCCGACGCGCGAGTACTACAAAGTGTATGAGATCCAGTACGACCGCCACGTGTACGACGGCCAAAACTGGAAGTTCCTCAACCTGCCGATGCCGGAGATTTCCCGCATGGCCATCGCCTCCATCAAGGACAGCACCATGATGTACTTCTCCTGCGACGTGCTCAAGTTCCTCGACCGCGACAAGGGCTACATGGACATCAACAACTACGACTACGGCACCTTGTTTGGCACCACCTTCGGCATGAACAAGAAAGAGCGTATCAGCACCTACGCCAGCGGCTCCTCCCACGCGATGACGCTTTGCGGCGTGGACCTCGATGCCAACGGCAACCCCACGAAATGGATGGTGGAGAACAGCTGGGGCAGCAACCGCGGCCACAACGGCTTCCTCATCATGACCGACGAGTGGTTCAATGAATACATGTTCCGTCTCGTGGTGGAGAGCAAGTATATCCCCAGCGCAACGCTTAAACTTTTCGACCAGAAACCCATCCAATTGCCCGCTTGGGACCCGTTGTTCGCCCCTGAGGAGTAATTATAGTATAAACATATTTCCTTAAGCAGCCTCGAAGAGGCAAAACGCGCGAAGCGCAAATAACTCCACACAAGGCGATAGCCGCAGTGTGGGGCACGAAAGAACAAATGATAATGAAAAGAATTATAAGCATAATCATCCTAACCGCCTTCGTGGCGGCAAGTTACGCGCAGAAAGCTGATGATATCTTAGGCATCTATTTTTGCGTCGACCCGTTCTCCAAAAAGCAGTCGCAGGCCGAAATCTACAAGGCCAAAGACGGAACCTACGAAGCTAAAGTGGTCTGGACCAACGACATCAAGGGGCAGGACCAGGTCGGGCTGGTGTTCATGCGCGGGCTGACCTACAACGCCGAAAAGAATGAATACCAGAACGGCAAGATTCAATATCCCGGGAAAAAGGGCACCTACAAGTCATACGTCCGCATTGTGGATGGTGGCAAGACGCTGAAGATGCGCGGCTATCTTGGCGTTTCCATGTTCGGCATGACCGTCGATTGGAAACGCGAAGACAAGGTGCGGCCTGCACCGACGAAATAAAAAACCCATTGTAGAGACGTTGCGCGCAACGTCTCTACGGTTTTAATACGGATACCTTGTGGGGGCGTATGCGATGCGCCCCTACGGTTTTGAAACGGTCACCTTTTCCCCGCTGCAGTGCGCGTTGTGTGCGGGGGCATACATGCATTCGACCATGGTCGCTCCTTGCGAGAATGTGCCACTCTGCGTGGCGAACACGTCATATTCGATAACCGTTGTTCCCTGCGGCAGCCGGTCAAAGAAGAAGTGCGTGGCGGCTTCGCGGGGACTCTCCACCCACCACACTCCGCCGGAACCTTTCCGTTGCTCGTGGATGTTCACCGGTTCGAAAGCCGCTGCCCGAGGGTCTTTCACATGCACGTACTCTAATTCCCGGTCGCTGCTGACGACCAGCCGCACGGTGATGCGCTCGCCGATGTGGGCGGGGCTCTCCGAGGTTACCGGTTTGGCTGTCACGCTGTTGACAGATCCTTGGTGAAGAAGTGTCCGCTGGATGGTCAGACCTTCGCCCGAATCCTTTATTTGGTCGGGATTATCAAGAAATTGGTAGTAGCACGCCCCGAATGTGGGGTGTACGCTGTCGGTGCGCACGGTGATGTCGGCCAATTGTTGGGTCAGCGTTTCGGCTTCCCAAACCCGTCGCTGGTAGCCCGTGCCCGCCTCCGCGCCCTCGTCGTTGCCCGTCAGTACTGTTTCGCCGCCCACGGAGACCACTGAGCTCGCCGGTGTGAACAACGCTTGCGGCGCATTCAACAACAAGGCGTAAACTGCTGCTGCGGAGGCTTTCGTATTGCTCCAGCCGTGGCTCTCTTTCTGTAGGAGAATCCATTGCTTCATGGCAGAAAGTTCTTCCTCGCGGGGCGAGATTTCCGCAAACGCCTCGATGATCATCGCCTGCCGCTCCGTGGGTGCTTCGTACCAACGATAATAACTGCCGATGCGCCAATCCCGCTGGTGGTCGCCGGGAAATCTTCCCCAGTACATCCCTTTCTCGCGGTCATGGAATGCCTGTTCGCGCATGGATTCCACAATTTTTTGCGCCTCTTTTGCGTGACCAGTTCTGTACAGCACCAAGGCCATCTCCGCTTGACGCATATAGTTGGCTTTCAGGATGTTCCGGCAAGCGAGATCCATCAGGTTGCGGACGTAGGGTCGTGCCTGCCAGTGGGTGTCATTCGGGGCGAAGGAACGGGCATAGAGGTAGTGGACATCCTCCTCACGGAACACGAAGGTGGTCGCGGGATGCTCCTTCTTTGCGTCAAGATAGTCTTGGTAGCGTTCCTCTTGCGCGTGGTCGGCCTGTAGGATGGCTTTGCCGAGCATTCGTTCGCTACCGTTGGGCAGGTCAATGCCAAGCCGCTGCAGCTTATGGAAACTGGCGATGAGGTAGTCGGTGATGTAGGGCGAGTAGCGGTAGTTGCCGTACCAATCCCAGCCTCCATCTTTCAACTGGTTGTGCAGCAGTTTGTTGAAGTTGCAGGTGAGCTGCTGGTCAAGGTTGTTGTTGCTGAAAAGCTTGGCGTTCTCGATCCGTTGCCTTGATTCGTTTTGGGCGGTGTGCAGCCAGGGAGTCTCTTCCAAGAGGATGCTTTGGAGCGATTCGTTCCGCAACAGCGGCGATTTTGCTGTGCCGTTCAAGGTGTCGTTGCGCCATTGTTCGAAGATGTCAGCCAAGTCAGGGTTCTGGTTGAGAATCCGGCGCACCACAGCGGCGGCGAACAACTTGCTGAATAACTGCTCGTTGCATTCGTACGGGTAGCGCATCAGCGACGGCATTGACTGGAGGGCTATCCATGCGGGGTTGGGGGTCGCCTCAACGATGTAGCGCAGCGGTTGCTTCGTAAGGAACGCCAAGTCTCCATAATGGTCGAGTAAGAAAGCGTCGTTTCGATAACGTTCGAACACAAAGGCAGTGTCGGTTCGTGGGGATACAACGAAATGCTGCGATTCGGTGACAAGCACGCGGTTCGACAGCACCGGCAGCATTCTCTCCTCCCCGTCACCGACCGCATTCCCCGATTCTTCGCACTGGGCGACGATGCGGTAGATTACAGCATCAGGCGCTCCTTCGAGCACCATAATGTGGAAATGCACCTCTTGGGTGGCATTGGCGGCCACGTGGAAATCGACACTATCCTTTGAGATAAGGCAAAATATGGCGTTTTCACAAGTCGTATCCTTGATCATGCAAACCGGCGTACTGTCTGACGCATCGAAAAACGCCAACGCGACTTTCCCGTGCAAATCTTTGTCACTGGTGTTGGTGACCTTGGCGGAGAAATCGAAACTGTCGCCCTTACGGAGGAGGTGCGGCGCGTTGGTCTGGAGCATAAACGGCAGTTTGGAAATCACCGAGCCGGAGAGGCGGCCCGCATGCTGTTTCTTTGTGAAGGCGATGGCGTAGAACTGCCAGGTGGTCAGCTGGTCGGGCAGGGTGAAGTCGAAAGTGACTCTTCCTGCCTTGTCGGTGTGTAGATTCGGAAAGAAGAAGGCGGTTTCCTCAAAACGATTGCGTATTTGGATGGGATGTCCCGAGCGCGCTGCATCGCTATTGGTCGTGAAGTCATCGGGATGCTCTTCGTGCTCCCGTTCCCGCATCCCATCAACCACGGTCCGCGCCTCGCTGAACGGTGCCTGGAAGGCGTGCGAAATGGCCCTGCCCGGGTCTATCCGGATGTTTTCGCCGGAGAGCCGCGACGACGAGGTTGTATTGTCTGGACGGAACATGGATGTCGCGTAGGGTGTGCGGATGACCAGGGTATCCAACAATCGGTCGAGTGCGTAAATCGGGTACTGCTTTTGGAGTTTTAGCCGGAGCTGGCGTGTCTGGTAGTTTTGCGGCCAGGAAGCCTTGTCGGCGAGATGCGTAAGCGAAGTCTGAATTTGTTCTGCCGGGCGATAATACCCCTCGTAAGGCAGTATCCAGTCGTCAAACTTGTTGTCATCCAAGGTGATGAGACTGCTGTCCACCATCCAGACTTGCACCTCTGTGGGCTCGGGCTTGCCAGTGGCCACGTTATGCACCTCCATCTCCCAGCGCGTCTTCTCGCCAGGAGTCAGCAGAGAGTTCCAGCGCACGAGGTTCAGCTCTAAGGTGCCGGGTTCGAACCGGTACTTGAGGTTGTCGGTAAGGTACAGCTGGAAGGCATCTGTGAAGGCTCTGTTGTTTTGTGTAGTGTAGCATAACACCTTGACACGCGGAAGTTTACGGATATGCTGGGTGAAGGTTTTCTGCTCGTTGTCCAAGCGGACGAGATGGGTGGCGATTTTGCGGTTGCGCTGGAAAACGTCGCAATAAACCAGCGCATTCTTTAGCGCGGAACCCACGGTGACGCTTAGGGAACGACTGTCGGGACTGTCCAAAATCAGGTACAGCGGGTTGCCTTTCATGGCATCGGTGTTCCGGCTGTCGAAAATGCGGAAATGGCTCGTGGTAGTGTCGCTGCGACCACGGTCGTCCATGGCAATCGTGCGCAATCGGTAAGTGCCCACAGGCCACGCTTTGGTGTCGATTCTCATCCTGTATTCCCCTGATTTCCGGTCATCGTAGGTATAGACAGTCTCCAAGGCGGGCCACTGGCGTGGGTCGTTGGGCGTGAACGAGTAGACAGGGAACCAGCGGCGGTACTCTTCCTCTGTGTAGATGGGATTCAATGGCCTCCTGTATTCCGGATAGATAAGGGGCTTGAACTCGTCGGGCGCGTCCAAGCGGCTGATTTCGGAATGCACGGAGACATCCTCGCAGTCTTCGCAGGCCCAACCGCTGATTTTGACGGTATAGAGGAGGGTGTCGCCGAGTGCGTGGTTGATGGATGGCGGATAAGCGTGGACATACAACGACCTGTCCTGCAGAGAGAACCGTTTTTCGTTGCTGTGGGTCTCGCCTGTCAGGTCGGTCACGTCCGCCGTCACCTCAACCCAAAGCGACCCACCTCTTTCGGAACCTTCCTCTTGTGTGGGAAAATCGACGTGGAAGCGGCCTTCTTTGTCGGTGCGGAGAAGGTGTCTCGCGAAGACGGTGCCGCTGAGTTCGTACGGGGGCTTGATGGTGATGGCCACCAGCGCGTCACGCACCGGCTCGCCCGTGAAGGTCACCGCCCGTCCGTTGATGGGCAGGGTGTCGCCGACAATCAGCCGTTCGTGGATGCCGTCAAATTCCACCCGGAAAGTGGGCAGCTTGTAGGCGGCCACCTCCAACCACGTATTGCAATCCACTTCCCAATTGCCGACCGCATCTACAAACAGATCCAGCATTCCATACAAATCCGGCGGCAGCTGGAACGACCCCGATACTGTGCCATAGCGGTTGGTTCGGGCCTTCACTTCGTGTATCGTTTTGTTTTGCTGGTTGCGCACGCTCACGATTACGCGGCGGTTGGCCAGCACACGCTTGCCGTCCACCATGTAGGCCTTGTAATAAACCATCTGCCCGGGACGGTAGAGCTCGCGATCCAGTATGACTTTTGCCATGGGGCGATTATTACCCCGGTAGTTGAAATAGACCTTGTTCGTCTCTATGTCATGGTAATACCGTTTGCCTCTCCGCCCTCTCGAATCCGACCATTCATTCCGTTCCGACATGTGCATAGAAACCTCATGCTCAGGCGTTTCCTTCACAGTAAGAGACATGAAGAAATCGTCTTCGTTCGCCTTTACTGATATTCTTCCCTGTCGGTCGGTACGATAATGCCGGTCAAATAGCTCCAGTTCTTGGGTGATGCGCAACCCTCGTAGCGGCTCGCCAGTGCGGTTGTCCGTGAAGGTGTAGTACGCCCTGTTGTGACAGACCACCTCGCTGATTTGAATGTTAGTGATGGTGATTTCGTTGAACGACAGGATGTTGCTGGTATCAATCTCGGGTTGGGAATGATAGACTAAGATGTAGTCGCCAATAGGCAGGCTGTCGAGGAAGAGGTCGGTGCTGTAGTAGCAGTGCGGAGTCGGGTTGGGGAGCGTAAACCGTTGTTGCCGCACGAGCTCTTTGTCCTGGATGAGTTCGTAGAGATGCGGCAAATCGTGCTTGTCTAAGTAGTGGTAGATTGGTCGTTGAGAATATCGGAACACGCTGACATAGAGGGTTTCCAAATTCCGGTAGGTGACGGGAACCAGGATTTTCGGGGCGGGCGAGAGGTTTTCGGAAATCTCAAACAGCTTCAGCTCCGGGCGGCGGATCCACGTCAGCATCTGGCTGGCATTATGCCGGTAGAAGCTGTCGGTGGCGTTGGCCAGCACGGTCTCGAAACACTCTTTGCACGCGGTAATCCACCTGTTGCGTACAGAGTCCGTGGCGTTAGACATATTAGACTGGACAAACTCGTAGAGACACATTCCCTTCTCGTATTCGATGGCGGCTTCGGTGCCGTATTTCCGTTCCAGGTTCAGCAGCCGTTTCCAATACTGGCTCTTTTCGGGACCTCTGTACGCATCGTTGTCTTCCATTAGGAGTCGGCACAACTCATACTCTATCAGGATTTTGTGATGGCCAGCCACTTTGTGCCGTTCGATGGCCTTGTCGAACCACTCCGGTTTTGCTGTGATGCCGAACCAGCTCTGGAGCTGTAGGTCGAGGGTATGGATGTAGCACATCAGGGTGAGGTCGTAGAGGGTCATGCCGGGGAACGTGGCGATATTGCCGGGCAGCGACAGGAAGTCGAACTCCTCGGCGGGAACCCAGCCGTATTCCAGCAGTTGCGTGAGGGCGGAGTCGGCGTAGCGGGCGCAACCGAAAATCATCTCCGGTTTTGACCATTCGGCCACCTCGCGCAGCCCGTCGCGCGGCTGTCCGTTACCGTCTGCATGATACGGCATTTCCTGCCATAAATACTGCGCTATGAGGAAGTTATAGATACCCTTGTAAGGTTGCGGGGCGGCTTTCTCCATGGTGTCCAACACCTGGAATATGGCGTGCTCATCCGGACTGTAGAACTGCTGCAGATATTCCCAGTTTTTCTTAAACCGCTGGTAGTCATTGTTCTGTGCAGAGATAGACCACCCTACAGTGGATAGCAGGAGACTGAGCAGGACTTTATAGTAGCGATGCCGGACCATGAGTGTTCCCTGTTTATCGTTTGATAATCTTTTTGGTGACAATTCCTTCGTCACAAACAATCTCCAAGAAATAGATGCCATCGGCAAGATTCTCAACCGGCACGCTTACAGGCACATCTTCTACAGAAACGCTGTACAGCAGTTTTCCTTCAGTGGTATAAAGGGCGTAACGGCGGATGCCTGTCCCCTCGGTGGCGTTGATTTCCAGATAATGGTGAGCGGGGTTCGGATATACGGACACCTTCTCTTCCAACGTAAACACCTCGACACCCACGGGCTCTGTCATGAACGTGCATTCGTTCGAGTACTGGGAAGTCTGTTCCTCAAGTCGTGCGGATACTCTTGCAACGTACTGTGTCTCAGACTCCAAATTGGAGAGATGGCAGCTCGTGTTGTCCACAATCATCAAGGTCCATTCCGTGTCATCTGCTCTGCGGTATTCGACTTCCCATTCGGAAATTTCCGACGATTCCTGTTCCCAGGTGAGGTCGGCCGAAGATTCGGTAACGTTGCTCGCTGTAAGATTAGTCGGGGCGGGAACGTTGAAGTGCGACGTGTAGTCAATGACAATATCGTCAATCCAGTTGCAACGCTGGTTGTAAGTACTCGTATAGCGGAACGCGATGTAATTGCCACTTCCGGAGAGTTGGGTTGAGTCGAATTGGACGGTAAACTCGTACCATTCATCACTGGTTGGCGGGAAAGTCAGTTCTACCGATTCAAAAGTGTTCATATCGTAGGGGTCGCTCATCACGCCGACTTCCATGCCTTCAGGATAGTATAACCAGTTGGATTTCAACATGAAGTGGACGCTGAGCTGATGGATGTCGGCATTCAGCATGGGAGAAACTGCGGTGGCATGAATGGTATAGGAGGCGAAGCTGTTGCTGGCACCGGCGGTGAACTGCAGCGAATTGGTGCCTGAGTAGGATTCATAGAAACTCACACCGGGATAGTTCTGTCCATAGAATTCCGGGAACGTCCAGCACTCCGGTCTGGGCAGGTCGAAGACATAGACCGTGGGCACCGGGAACTCGTCGAGATTCTCCACAATTGGGAATTCAGAGACTGGGTCGCATACCGTGGTGAAAGGATCGGTCTTTTCCCATGTGCTGAATCCACCGTCTCCACAAACGGCACGGACGTAGGCCACATACGTTGTACTTGGCTGAAGCCCGTTGTAGGTGTAACTGGTGGATGTCGTTGTCTGGGGAGTTGCGGTCGCCGTGTCGCTTGCTTGCTCAACTACAATCACTTGCCATTCCGTCTCATCACCAGTCGGGGTCCATGTTAAACCGACCGAGTTGTTATTTACCCCTGTAATGGATACATGTGTGGGGAAGGGGCATCCGGAAATGTAGCCCACCACAAGGTTGTCCACGTAGGTCCAGTTCAGACTCTTCAAGGCGATGTATCTTCCCGAACCTTGGTAGCTGTTGAACGGCACATGTCTGTACGTCCAGGACTGCGCGGGCGAGGAACTTACCTCGTCAATCGGCGTGAAGGTCGTGATGTCGTTCGGGTCATCCATCACTCCTACCACGATGTTGCTGGGTGAAAGGTTGAAATACTGCATATCGAAAGAAATCTGGAGATCCGACATGGCAATGGCGGAGTCAATCTCCGGAAGCACGGCAAACAGATCGCCTCCTCCAAATTCCAAGGAGCTTACATTAAACGTGTTGTCCATTTGGACATTGCTTGCGCTTCGGGACCAGCAGCGCGGGAAGTCCAAATTCAAGTTCTGCGGCGTGGTATTCACATCGAAGTTCTCCGCGTAAGGGAGATTCGAAATCGGACCACATTCCGTATATTGGGAGATGTAGTTCCAGAAGGCATCCTCCTCGCAGACGTTTCTGACGTAAATCTTATACAGTGAAGAATGGTTAAGACCCGTGAAGGTATAGAACGTGTCAACAATGTTCACAATCTGGTTCTGCGTGATTTCCGTTCCTTCGGGGACGATGGCCACCTGCCACTCCACATCCTCAGCGGCGGAGCGGGAGAAGTGGAACGAGATGCTGTTCTGCGTCACGTTGTCAACGGTGAGGTTAGTCGGCAGGCCGCAGTCGCCACTGACGATGGTGAGGTTGTCGAAGGCGGCAGGAGGATTCGAGCCTTGCGAGTTCTCCGTATGCCAGTGGAGGTAGATACGCCGCACACCCGTGATGTTCGAGACATCCACGACATATTGGTAATGGGTCCAGTTCGGAATCAATTTAAGCTCGCCCGTCAAATCGGTCACCCCGTCATTGTTGACGTAGTAGGGCGTTGTCGGCACTCCGAAGAGCAGACGGCCGTAGTCGGAACCGTAGTAATTTGCGTAGCCCATACCTCTGTAGTCGAAGGAAATCTGAATCTGGGTGGTGGCGGAATCGATATAGATGTCGCGCCAAGCCCAGGAATTGTAATATCCACCCGAGTAAGTGTTGGTCGCGCCGCCGTCGATGGAGATGTACAAGGCGTTGCTTCCGCCATTGTTCGTCGCATTGCCGAATGTCCATTGGGTCGGATTAGTGCTCTGATAGAAATAACGCCACTGCTTGTTCTCGTAATCGTCCTCAAATCCGTTGATGTAAGGAAGTTGGGCGACGAAATAATTCGTGGTGAACGTCGCTTCCGGACTCCAGGCGCTCTCTTCCGACGAACTGCATACAGCTTTCACGCGCCACGTGTACGTGGTTGAGGAAAGCAAGTTGTCCAATACGATAGAGTTGCCAACTGCTTGAACCTCAGTGTAGTTCGTGGAGCCTTCAGCGCGATAGGCCACCACAAAGTTCACGCCGGCGGAATGCGTCCAGGAGAGCGATGCGGTGTTGGACGTGACATTGGCGGTCTGAGGATTCAGCGGTTTCACGCAGTTGTGGGGCGTGACCGTGACATTGTCAATGGCGGCGGGCGGGTTCAGGGCATTGCTTCCGGCGTTGGAGACAATCCATTGGAAATAGAGGCGTCGGACACCGGTGTTGTTCCCGTTCACCGTAATGCTGTAGTGTGTCCAATCGGGCTTGTTGTAAATGCCCTGGGCTACGATGGAGGAACCGGCGGGTGCGGCATTGTCGTTCGGATGAGGTTTCACGGGACTTCCAAGATAGACGTTGCAATAATGAGCATTGTTGCCTAAGCCCTTGTAGTCGAACTCCACTTCGTACTCGGCAAAGCCCTCGTCAAAATCGATGTCGCGGTAAGTCCAGATTGTGTACGGGGCGTTGTGTGTGTAGGTGTTTGTGGCCCCGTTGTCAGCCGTCACATAAAGAGAGTGGGTGCCTCCGTTGCTAACGGCCTCCCCGACAGCCCAAAGGTTCTCGTTACCGCTGACCACCGACCAGTTGGAGCTCTCGAACGCATTCTCGAAATCGCAGAAATAGGGCAGGTGGGCGACATTCTGATAGGTGGAGAAGATCACGGGCGCACTCCATTCGCTTTCCGAAGTTTCGGAACAGAGGGTCTTTACCTTCCACTCGTATTCTGAATCAGACATCAGGTTTCCGATGGTGACAGAATGGTCGCTCGTGACGAGGGTGGTGTAACCGGTGTCGGAGGTGAGCTTATAGGCCACCTCGAAGTTGCTGGTCGTGCCGTCCCAGGAGAAGGTGGCGCTGTTGGCCGACAGGTCGGATGTGACCGGATTCAACGGCTTTCCACAACCGAATGGGACAATGGAGAAATTGTCGATGGCGGCCGGCGGATTGTCGCCGTAACTACCGTCGTTTTCCCAAAGGAAATAGATCCGTTGCATACCATTCCCAGAAATCACGACTAACGTGTCCTGAATGGTTGTCCAGTCATTCTGCAAGTACAGGTAGGTGCCGATTTGCGTGCTTCCTGTCGGAGATACGGCTGACGAGCTCCACGAGGTGCCCGGGGTCACAGCCGGTCCCATGAAGAGCTTGGCAAAATCGTAAGCGCGATTGTTGTAGTTCTCACCCAAACCCTTGAAATCGAAGGAGATAATAAATTGTGAATAGTGCGGGTCGAAGTAAAGGTCGCGGCAAGCCCACACGCGGGAAGAAGAGTTCACGGTGTAGGCGTTGGTGGCCCCGTTGTTATTGGAGACATACAGCGCCCTTTCTCCGCCATGATTAACGGCGGTGTCAACGACCCACTTGTTGGTATTGCTGCCTAAGAAGAACTTCCATCGGGCGTTCTCGACCGTGTCTTCGAAATCGCAATAATAGGGCAGTCGGGCCACATTCTCCTCGGTCTTGAAGGTGGCGGTGATCCACATACTGTGGTGGCCGTCGTTGAAGTTCGTGCGAACCCGCCATAGATAGTCTGTGTTGGGCTGCAGGTTGCCAATCGGCAAATTTTCAGCAGATTGTGTGACTGAGACAAACGTGCCGTTGGGATATTCGCGGTACTCCACCGTGTAAGAGTCTGGTGTTTCGCCGGCACTGCGTTGCCACGAGAGGACGGCCGCCGTGTCAATGGCGGAAACGGCCAGATTTTGCGGGAAACTGTAGTTTCTGTTGCTAATCTCAATGTTGTCGATGGCGGCGGGTGGATTGGAGACCCCGTAATCGTCGTTGCGCCACAGGAAGAACAGCCGACGCAATCCGCCTGCCGACGACGGGACTGAGCAGATGCGCCGCTGCCATTCTGACTGGCCGTGGAGCTGTTGCACTAAGATGGTCGCATTTTGCGGGTTGTTGCCGCCTGACGGTGTCACGCAGTCGCCCACGAGAACGGTCAAATCGTCGTAACTCTGGCCATTGACCCGGCAGTCAAACGAGATGAATGTCGTGTCATAGGCAGGGTCGATGTAAATATCCCGATATGCCCAGACATAGTTGTAATACGAGTAGTAGTTGGAGTAATTGACATAGGAATTGGTGGCGCCGTTGTCGGCCGAGACGTACAGGAGGTGGTTCGGACTACTCTCGGAATTTTCGCCGATATACCATTTGCTTGTGTAGCTTCCGTTTATCACCACCCATCTCGAATTGTCAATGCTGTCCTCAAAATCACAGTAGTAGGGGTATGGCGGCAGGGTGAGGAAGCTGGCGGGCTCGCTCCAGATAAAGTCGGAGGCGTTGCCGCAGTTTTGCCGAACTTTCCAGATATAGTCGGTGCTTGCGAGCAGGCCGGTGAGCGTCAGGAAGGTGTCTTGGACGGTGACTTCTGTGAATGTGGAGTCAAGGGCTTTGCGGTACGCGACCGTGAACAGGTTGTTTGCGCCGGCCAAACCAGGCGACCAGGAAAGCGTGACGGTGTTAACATTCACGGAACTTGCAAGCTGCAAGGGTGCGCTGCAGTTCGTGGCGATAATCGTGAGGTTGTCGAACGCGGCAGGCGGTTGGTAGCCGGTGTATGTGTTCTGTTGCCATTGGATATACAGCCGCATCACGCCGGAATAGGTCGAATCGAGGCTGAAAACGTAATGCGTCCAGTCGTTGACGTTGTACAGAACACCGCCAAGTTGTGTAAGACCCTCGGGCACAGGGGATCCCGAGGGAATAGCGGGCTTTCCGACCAATACGCGGGCGTAATGGGCATCTCGTCCTTTCCCCTTGAAGTCGAAGGAGACGATATGCTCGCCATAATCGGTTCCGAAGTCAATGTCACGCCACGCCCAAATGCCTGAAGCTATGTCGTTTACATACGAATTGGTGGCACCGCTGTCTGCCGAGACATACAGCGAATTGCTGCCACTATGGCTGACTGCATTGCCGATATACCACAAATTATTGTTCTGCGAGGAAGAAATAGACCAACGGCTGTTCTCAGCGGCATCCTCGAAGTCGCAGGAGTAGGGCAGGGTTGCGATGTTCAGCTGCGTGGTGGAGAAAGTCTTGCTGTTGCTCCAGAGGCTTTGGCTGTTTTCACCGCAATCGCTTCGCACATACCAGTAGTATTGGGTGTTGGGAAGCAGTCCGGAAAGGTGGATTGTCGTGCCGCCGGCATGCACTTCTGTGAACGTGGTATCCGCTGCGGACTTGTAAGCGACGGTGAACTGCTGGTTCGAAGTGATTGGCGCATTCCAGACGAAGTCGGCGGTGGTGCCGGAGACGGCAATGACGCGAGGATTCGTCGGAATGTTGCAATCGGAGCCTTGGATGTGCAGGTTGTCGAACGATGCCGCAGGGTTGATACCCTTCAAGTCGGCATTGTTCTTCCAGTAGAAGAAGAGACGGCGGCTGCCCGCATAAGAGCTGTCAAGGGTGAAGCTAAAGTGGGTGTAAGATGCGACGTTGCAGAGACTGTCGCCAATCCGCGTGAGTTCGGCAGGTATCGCGCTGCCGGAAGCCACTATCGTGTCCGGCCCGATGAAGACTTGCGCGTAATCTTGGCCTGCCTGCCCCATACCCCTGTAGTCGAAGGAGATTTGGTATTCCGAGTATCCCTCGTTGAAGTAAATGTCACGGTATGCCCAGATGTTGCTGCCGGAGTAATAGTTGTAGGAGTTTGTGCCGAGCACACTCATGACCTTCAGCCGGTTGTTGCCGCTGATCTCGCCGTCTTCTCCAATTGCCCAGTACGTGTTGGAGTTGTTGGCAAAATGCCATTTCGCATTCTCCCCCGCGTTTTCAAAGTCGGAGAAATAAGGCAAGGCGGCAGGCGTGGTGAAACAAACCTCCGAAGAGTACTCGCCCGAGACCGAGGCGCCGCAGTTTGAGCGCACCTTGCATTGGTAAACGACATCGGGTTGCAGCCCGTGCAGCACGCAAAACGTGTCGTTGACGGTCACTTCGGTATATAACTGCGCATCCACGGGCTTGTAGGCCACCGTGTAGGATTGCACGTCTCCGCAGTTGTTGACACCGTCAAGATTGTACCGTGTCCAGGCGACTTTGGCGGAATTGTGGGTCACATTGCTGACGGTCACACCGGTCAATTCTTGGCACTCCACAACGCCAATCTTGAAATTGTCCACAGCACCGGCGTCCGTAATCGTCGCGAAATCGGTGTATTGCCACAGAATGTACACCCTTCTCACCCCGAAAAAGTTAGAGTCGTTCGGAACCAGCATTTTGTGGTGACGGTTCCATGTCTCTGACATCGGAATGCTGAACGAATGCGTATAATCAAGATCGTAGGCGGTTGTGAGATTGGGCTCTTCCATGTAATCCCCAATAAAAATGGACGCAGGGACAGCCCCCTTGTAATCCAAGGAGATGTAGTAGTAAGCGTCTGTCGGCGGGAAATAGACATCCCTGTATGTCCAGATGTACCAATAGTAGTCGCAATCGACCGTGTTGTCTGTGCCGTTGTTGGAGGAGACATACATCGATTGGGCCCCGTCGCGGCTCACTGCGTTTCCGATATGCCACTCATGGGCTGCCGGGGCGGGATAATAGTCCCCGTAGTAGCTGTAATTGGTCCACATGCTGTTGTCAATGCTGTCCTCAAAGGTGCAGAGCATCGGTAGCGTGACGACTTTGTGGACGTAGGTTTTGGTTTCGCTCCAGTCGCTGTGCATGGTGTCAGCGCTGTTGGCGCGCACTTCCCAAAGGTAGGTGGTTGCAGCGGTCGCGGGTTGGAGCAGGAAGAAGGTGTCGGGAAGCGTAATCTCGGTGAAGGACGGGCCTGTGGATTTGCGGTAGCGCAACGTGTACGACGCAGGCGGTATGTTGTTGCCTGATTCCCAGGAAAATACCACGGAAGTGTCGCTTTGTGGCATTTCAGACAAATGGTGCGGGGAACCCATGACATGCCGCTGGATGGTTACATTGTCGATCACGCTGGGTGAAACAATGCCGAGATAGTAGTAATCCTGAAATTCCCATGAGAAGACGAGTCGGATAATGCCGCTGTGCGTGTTGTCTAATTTCACGCTGTAAGTGTGCCAGGCTGTGTCGCCGGTCACGGTGTGAGTCGGGTTCAAGTCAAAAACCTTAAGCTCTTCCTGTACGTAGTCCCAAGAGAAGTCGGGCGATGTCGCCTCGGAGGCGTAAATTTTCAGCGTTGCCGGCAGGTTCGCGTTGGTTGCCTTGAAGTCGAAGGTGAGTTCATGCTCCGGAAAATCAGGGGAGAACACGAAGTCACGATAGAAGTGGGTATAGCCCGAATAGTTTGACGAGTCGATGGAGACGGAACTGCCATTGTCGATGGAGATATAGGCCGAATGTTGACCCTCGTGTGCGGTGGCGGTCCCGATTTTCCAATGGTTCGGTTCGTATGAGGTGCTGTTTTCCCCCCAGTTGAGGTTTTCGTCAGAGTTTTCGAAACCGCAGGCGTAGGGGATTTGGCCGAAGAGGCGGTACGTTTTGAAACTTGCCCCTTCCGCCCATAAACTGTTGGATTCTGGGCAGTTGGCCTTCACTCTCCAGTCATACTGGGTGTAAGGCTCCAGGTTGCCGATGTGGGCGATGGTGTCGGCGACGGACAATTCCGTGAACACCGAGTCCGCGCTCTTTTTGTAGGCTACGGTATAGGTTTGCGCTTCCCCGATTATGTTGGGGCTCCAGAAGAGGTCGGCCGCAGTGTCGAACGCTGTCGTGGCCAAGTTCATGGGCACGCTGCATCCGGTGGTGTAAATCGAGAAGTTGTCGATGGCAATCGGCGGAGTTTGGGTGTAATTGTATGTGTTCTGCCAATAGAAGTAGATGCGTTTCAGTCCAGTAAGCGTGGAGTCAGACAGATACAGGGTCTTGTGCTTCCAACTTGGACTGTACTCCGTGGAGGAGAGTTCGCCCGAGATGTCCGTCAGGCCGGCGGGAATGTCAAATCCCGACGGTTGCGCGGTGTCCCCGATGAACACTTTGGCATAGTCATACCCTTCACGACCTCTCACCTTGTAGTCAAACTCCACCACTGTGCCTTTCGCCACGGAGTCGAACAATACGTCCCGGTAGGCCCAGACCGCTGAAGAGGTGGATGAGTAAGTATAGGTGCCGCTGGTGTTGCCAGTGATGTGTAATCCCTTGGTTCCAGTGTATTTCCCACTGGTGCCGATGTTCCATCGGTTGGATGAGCCCGACATGGGCACCAATGTCCATCCCATATTCTCGGCATTGTCCTCAAAGTCGCAGAAATAGGGGATGTTTCTCACCGGCGTGACCGTTGTCCTGAAGGAGGCTGTCGCGCTCCAACCGTAAAGAACGCTGTCCGATGCTTTGGCGCTCACCTTCCACGTATAGTCTGTGCAAGGGAGCAGATTCTGCAGCGTGACAGTGGTGTCAGTGACGTTAAACTCCGTGAATTCCGTGTCTGTGGACTTTTTGTATGCCACCACATACCCGAGAGGCGGTGTGGCGCACAAGGGATGCCACGTCAGCACGGCGGAGGAGTCCTGCGGCATGGCGGTCAGGTTTTCGGGGGCGATGCAGGTGATGCCGGATATCTCAACGTTGTCAATGGCGGCTCCCACATTGGTAGGTGCGCCGCAGTAGAACAGGAAATAGAGGCGCTGCATTCCGGCGTGTGTCCCGGAAACCGAGTATTCGCATGTCTGCCAATCGTCGGTGCGCGTAATGTACGAGCTGCCCAGTCTTTCGGATCCGGTTGGCTGGGCCTTCCCGGAAGGCGTTGCCGGAGGTCCAAGATACACGTACAATATATGGTGGCCTTTATGTTGGAAACGAATGTTGTAGGAAGGGTAGGCGGGATCGAAATAGATGTCGCGGTAGGCCCAGACATCGCCATCATCGTAATAGGCAGTTATGGTGCTGAAGGTGGCGCCGTTGTCTTTGGATATATACAGCGATTGCTCCCCCTCATAACTCGTGGCCGTGTCTATATACCACGAGTAATCGTTGTTGGGGAAACTGTGCGGGGTCCGGTACCAGCTGTTGTTCTCCTGCGCGTCCTCAAATCCGCAGAAATAGGGGAATTGCCCTGTCTCTATGTTGGTGCGGAACGTCTGTTCTTCGCTCCAGAAGCTGTAGTCACTGCCGCCGCAGTAAGCCCTGACCTTGTACACATAGTCCGTAGCCGCCTCCAGATTGTCCAGCACTGCGAATGTGTCAGTCACGGCCACAATCCCGAATGCAGTGTCGGTGGCTTTGCGATAGGCGATCTCGTAATCCGAAATGGCATTTCCGTCGTAATAGACAGGATCCCAGTTGATGGTCGTGGAGTTCGGGTTGTTGTTGGTATGCGCGAACACTGCTGGCGTCACGCAGGCATTGTCCTGGTACAGGAACATGGTCTTCGGCAAGAAGTTGGCACTCTCATTATAAACTTGCGAACTGTTGTATGAGCCTGAGTGATAGCAGTTTGCTGTTGAGATGTCCTGTCCGTACCAGAAGAAAAAGTACCATCCGTTGGTTTGCGCGTCATCGTATGTCAGCAACTCCACGAGAAGGTTTCCGCCTTGGTAAAGAAAAGCGCGGTCGAACAGGATTTTCACTTCGCCGTCCGTGGTCAGACCGCCGATCGTGACATTCTCCATCGTGCCCTCCCAGACGGTTTCCAACGTGTCGGAAGAGAATCCGCCCGAGAGGTTGGATGCGTTTGTATGACCAATCCTGACCGTCTGTGTCCCGTCCAGATGGGTGTAGTTTGTGGATGTGCAACCGTTGCATTGATCGACATGATAAAACAACGATATTCCCGAGATGTACTTCCCTTGCATCCCGGTGAGCATGCTGGCTGGATAGAGAATTTGTCCGCGCTGCGGGTACAGCCACATGCGATACGAGACAGGGAAGAATTCGTTGGTGGCGTTTCCGTCTCCAACCGTGAGAGTTTGTCCGGTGGAGGTGCAAAACATCGAAACAACCAGGGCTAAAATGTACACAAACTTTTTCATTTTATTGATTTATAAATTATTATATGTCCTTAATGTTCAAACCGCAAAGATAGTATTTTTAATATAAGACGCAAAAAAGTCGAATGGTTGCAGTAGGGGTGAAAAAAATTCGCCCCAACACCCACGGGCAAATTCGTGACAACATTTTTTGTTTCAGGTTTCAGGTTTCAAGTTTCAAGTTAGACGCACCTGAAACCTGAAACTTGAAACCTGAAACTAAAAAAGGACGCCTTTGCAGACGTCCTTTCCGATTGATTATGTGAGGTTGTCGATTATCCTCTGAACGGGAACGCTTTTCCCGGGTAGATGGCTTGGCTGCCGAGCATCTCCTCGATGCGCATCAGCTGGTTGTATTTGCAGATGCGGTCGGTGCGGCTGGCGGATCCGGTCTTGATTTGTCCGGTGCCGAGGGCCACGGCGAGGTCGGCGATGGTCGTGTCCTCGGTCTCGCCCGAGCGGTGCGACATCACAGCAGTGTAGAGGTTGCGCTGCGCAAGTTGCACGGCGTTGATGGTCTCCGTCAGGGTGCCGATCTGGTTGACCTTGATGAGGATGGAGTTCGCCACTTTCTTGTCGAGACCCATCTGCAGGCGTTTCACGTTGGTGACGAAGAGGTCGTCTCCCACGAGCTGGCAACGGTCGCCGATGGTGTCGGTGAGGAGTTTCCAACCGTCCCAGTCGTCTTCGGCCATGCCGTCCTCGATGGAGATGATGGGGTATTTGTCGCACCAGCCTTTCCAGTAGTCCACCATTTGGGCGGGGGTAAGTTCGTCGCCGGTGGACCATTTCAGCTTGTAGATGTTCTTTTCGGTGTCGAAGAATTCAGAAGATGCCGGGTCGAGGGCGATGCAAACTTCCTCGCCGGGTTTGTAGCCGGCGTTCTCGATGGCTTGCAGGATCACTTCGAGGGCTTCCTCGTTGGATTTGAGGTCGGGAGCGAAGCCGCCCTCGTCACCCACGTTGGTGGAGTAGCCGCGGCCTTTGAGCACTTTCTTGAGGTTGTGGAATACTTCGGAGCCCATGCGAACGGCCTCGCGGAAGGTGGGGGCGCCCACGGGCATGATCATGAACTCTTGGAAGTCAACGCGGTTGTCGGCATGGGAACCGCCGTTGAGGATGTTCATCATCGGAACGGGAAGGACGGTGGCGTTGCAGCCGCCGACGTAGCGGTAGAGGTCTTGGCCGGTCTCCTGCGCGGCGGCCTTGGCGGCGGCGAGGGAGATGCCGAGGATGGCGTTGGCGCCCATCGCGCCCTTGTTCTCGGTGCCGTCGACTTCAATCATGCGGGCATCGAGTTCGGCCTGGTCGCTGACCTCCATGCCCTCGACGGCCTCCGCGAGGGTGCTGTTCACATTCTGGACGGCCTTCAGCACGCCCTTGCCCATATAGCGGTCTTTCTGTTCGTCGCGGAGCTCCACGGCCTCATGCACGCCCGTGGATGCGCCGGAGGGAACCGCAGCGCGGCCCACCGCACCGGCGGCGGTGTAGACATCAACTTCCACAGTAGGATTCCCGCGAGAGTCCAAAATCTCTCTTCCGTAAACTTTAACGATTTGACTCATAGTGTTTTTCTTTTAATTGTTCAGTATTATTTTTTAGCGGCGCGAAGATACATTTTTTTCGATTTAAAAGTTTCGGGTGTAGAGGTTTAGCTTTTTAGATTCAAATTAGATTCAAATACTTTTTGTACTTTTGCAGACTTTTTTAATGATAATATGACAATATGGGTGATAGATTTTTACGCTTTATATATTTGTGGGTAACTGTTACGTTTTTGATTGCACAGCCTTTCCGGGGTTATGCCCAGAATCTTGATGTCATTGTGGGTATCGGAACCGGCACAACCAATGTGACCCCGATTAACAATTACTATAGGCATTCGTGGACGGAGTGCATTTACAAGGGTACCGATATAGATGAGTCCGGAACCATCTACAAAATCGCATGGGAGTGCGCTACCAGCAACTCTTTCAACATGAGTACATATAACATTTACATGGGCACTACAAGTCATACGTATCACATGTCCGACGATGATTGGATGCCTATGTCTGCTCTTACACTGGTGTATTCCGGCACCAATGTTACCCTTCCCAACAATACAGGATGGTATTCGGTGGTGTTGACTACTCCGTTCCAGTATTCGCAAGAGGATAATCTGGTGATTGTAGTCTCGAAAACGGCTCCCAATTATTCTTCAACGCCCAAATATTATTACACGAACAGATCTGGTTCGGTGCTGTACCGCCGTAGTGACGGCAATACGAGTTATGCGGACCACCCGGATACAAATTCCGGTACCTTGTCGACAAACCTCGCCAATCTGCGGCTCTACATGTACCCTATGCCTTGCCCCTCACCACAGAATGTGACCATCAGCGGGATTACGACGACGAGTGCGTCGGTGACATGGGATGCAGGTACAACGGCCACCGCTTGGGAGATTGGTTATGGGATGTCGGAAGAGGGTGCTCAGGCCAACACAACCATCGTCCAAACCAATTCCTTCCAGTTGTCGGATTTGGATCCTGAAACAGAATACTACATCTCGGTGCGTGCGCTATGCGACTCTGGGATGACATCTTATTGGCGGAACCGACATTTCAAGACCGCTTGTTCCGGAACGATGATTTCCGGAGGCTGCTTCGATTTGACCAACTTGTCAAATCCGGGCATAACCTGTTATTATGGGACGTTTTATAATCCATATAGTCATACCGGCATCGTTAACAGCCGGCACAGGGTAATCACCAATCTTTCCTATGATTACAACACCGACGACATGCTCCCCACCATACCTGACTGCAAGGATTACGCCATCTGCCTTGGCAACGACCAGACCGGTGCCGAGGCCGAAAGTATTGAGATAAACCATTTGGTTGACACCACGAATGCAGATTTGTTGCTGCTCCAGTATTCCGTTGTTATGGAAGATCCGGGCCATTCTCCCGAAGACCAGCCACGTTTCACATTGGAGATACTGAACAATGCCGGTCAGCCCATTGATACGCTCTGTGGATACGAAAACTTTATCGCCTCTTCAGGTTTAGGCTGGAACACATCATCAAGCGGTGTTATTTGGAACGAGTGGACCACGGTGGGCATGGATATCTCCGCGTACCACGGACAGCATATAAAGGTGCGCTTGACCACCCGCGACTGTGAACAGTCCGGTCACTTCGGCTATGCCTATTTCCTGTTGGACTGCGGGAGCCGGAGCATGAAGTCGAATTTCTGCGGCGAGGACACGGTCAGGACGTTCATGGCTCCGTCGGGGTTCCGATATGAATGGTTTTGGGAGTCAGAACCGGATTCTATCATTTCAACCAGTCGTTCTGTCACGTTTACGGAGTCCCATACCGATCGTATTTTCTGCCGCGTGATATCCTTGAAGAAAGACTCCTGCTATTTCGTTATTTATGGTACGTTGGCGCCTCGTTATCCGATTGCCGGTTTCACAGCAAACGTGAATACCTGTACTCGGACATGCCAGTTCCAGAATCAAAGTTTGGTGTCGGCGGATGGAATTACACCGAACGGCTATAACGAACCTTGCGAGAACGCTCTGTGGGATTTCGGCGACGGCACCACCAGCAATCAGCTTAACCCCACGCACACGTACAGTGCCGCTGGTACTTATCAGGTCATGCTGGTCTCAGGATTGCACAATTTCGACTGCACAGACACGGCCTACTACACGGTGCATCTTCCTGATCCCACTCATCAGGTTGACACTTCTGGATGCTCTATGCTTGTGATTAACAACCAACAATATACTTCGAGCGGCAATTACGTGCAACATCTTACATCGGCGGACGGCTGCGATAGTATTGTTGACCTGCATGTCACCATTTACTCGCCCGCTTCGACCGAAGTTACTGTGACTGCTTGCGAAAGCTACGACTGGCTGGGAGAGACGTTTACGCAATTCGGTGACTATGTGCGGACATTGCAGACCGTTCACGGTTGCGACAGCATTCTGACGTTGCACCTCACCATTGGTCATTCGTCCGTTACGGATTTATATGACACGATTTGCGGAGGCTCCTATCAGTGGAATAACATGACCTATGAGGAGACTGGAGATTACACCCGGCATTTCGAGACTGCTGAGGGTTGTGACAGCACTGTGACGCTGCATTTGTTGGTTGCGCATGACACCGTCACAGCGTTTTCTGAGATCACTTGTGAGCCGTTTGTCTGGAACGACATCACCTATTCGGAAACGGGGGATTATCCCCAGTATTTCCAAACATTCTTGGGCTGTGACAGTACAGTGACGCTCCATCTGATTGTGGGGAATGCGCAAACCACCTCCATCGAGGATACCGTCTGTGCTGGTGATAGTTATACCCGCTACAATTTCTTCATTCCATCATCCATGACTTCGGGGCTGGACTATCTCGAAAGCGAGCAGATGGCCACTACCATATATGGCTGCGACAGCACTATCTATCTTCATTTGACGGTGTATGATACCTCTTTGACCATCATCTCCCAGGGGAACGATTTTTGCGAGAACTCGTTCGATGTGTTGATGGTGGAAACCGATTTCCCTGATTACGTGTGGAATACCGGAGAAACTTCCTCGTTGATTACCGTTACGGAGTCTGGAATATACAGTGTGACAGCCTCATATCAACAATGTTCGGTCTCTACCTCATACACGATAATCCCGTGCGACATCCAAGTGTTCATTCCGAATGCCATCACCCCGGCCAAGAACGAGGGTCTCAACGACTGTTTCGCCATCAGTACCGTTGATTTCCCAAAGATTAATGAATTCTCCGTGAGCATCTTTGACCGTTGGGGCGAGCAGGTGTATTATTCCACGGACAAGTTTTTCTGTTGGAACGGCGAGGTGAATGGCACCATTGCCCATGATGTCGTGTACAACTACATCGTCCGTTTTACCAACGAAAAAGGCAAACCTTTCAAGCTTACCGGAACCGTTGTGGTCTTATGATGTTTATCACCCCGGCCACTTGGATTCAAGCTGCGTTTCCTGCTGCGGAGATGCCTATTGTCTCGACTACAAACGCCTAAACGTCTAAACCCCAAAAAAATGTATCTTTGCCGTTTCAAAACGTAACGGAAAAAATGAACAAAAAAGGTATATATCTTCCTGTAGTTGAGGAGTTTTACTCCTTGCAGGGTGAAGGCTACCACACGGGTAAGGCATCATGGTTCATACGTGTCGGAGGCTGCGAGGTCGGTTGTTCCTTCTGCGATGAGATAAGGACGTGGAATGCCGACAAATATCCGAAAGTGTGCGTGGACGAGATGGTGGCGCGGGCGGCCGAGAAGCCGGCGCGGTCCGTGGTGGTCACCGGCGGAGAACCCCTGCTCTACAACATGGACTACCTTTGTGCGCAGATGCACGCGCACGGCGTGAAATGCTACCTCGAAACGTCCGGCTCCGAACCGCTCTCCGGCGACTGGGATTGGATTTGTCTCTCCCCGAAGTACGGCGCCGCCCCGAAACCCGAAGTCTACGTCAAGGCCAACGAGCTCAAGGTCATCATCGGTTGCGAAGAAGATTTCGCTTGGGCCGAGGAGAACGCCACGAAGGTCTCCAAGCAATGTCTGCTCTACCTCCAGCCCGACTGGAACCGCTGCAACGTCATCATGAGCCGCCTTGTCAACTACGTGCTGGAGAACCCCAAATGGCGCGTGTCGCTGCAGAGTCACAAGTACATGCAGATTCTTTGATTCAGGACGCGAATTACAATGTACAATTTACAGTGTATAATGTACAATTAACAATGTACAATGGGGGCGATGTGAAATGAAACCAAACACTATTTATTGGTTTGTACGGCTAATCGGTATCGTGTTGTTGAGTAAGTCGACAAGTATAGTTGCTTTGGCAGTTTCACCAACCTCGTATGATTCAGCCTTTCATGCCATGATCGCACCATATATTTATTACACAGATAAGATTGATGCCAACGACACCTCCGTTTATGAAAACATGGCGTTCCCGAACTTGGTTTCTGATCTTACCTTACAATCATACTTGAAAACGCACAATGTCCAACTCCATCCAATCGCCATCTTCGAAGAAGATCATGGTTTGTGTTATAGAGTATCCAATCTTATTGTGTTAAAGAGAAAGAATCATTATATATGCCTGTTTTACATTAATGCAGCATGGGACCTTTCACGTTCGTTAGTGTATGCGGTGTATGATTCATCAGGGACAGAATTGTTTTCCAAATTGCTGTCAAGCGAAGACAAGTTGCTTGGAAATGATGACGAGTGTTATAGACAAGCTGCTTTTTCTCTCAACGATGATCTTTTAACCTTGTGGGTTTATTGCCGGGAAAGCTACTATGCCGGCAATGTTGTTGATTCAGAGCAGTTTCAGTATTGGATAGACAACGAGGGGATCTTGCATTAAGCCCCCGGTCGTGCGATGCCGTCGCCACTAAGCTCTATGGACCCATGGCCAGCATGGGTGTTCTCCGCCTTGTCTGAACTCGTTAGCGCAATCACCACCATCGTCCGTCGTTTCCTCCAGCCTGCGCGCTATCGTGCTTGTATGGTGTTAATTGCGCCTGTCGGCGCGTCTCATGCCTCCGGCATGGCGACTTGGCGGGACGTCGGATTCCTTGACGGGACGATGGACTCCTTGACGAGACGGCGGACTTCTTGGGGGATGGCGGACTCCTTGACGAGGCGACGGACTCCTTGGCGGGACGAGACTACTGCGTATCGTTGCTGGACCTGCAGTTGCATCTCTCCGAGCTGCCTATGGCACCCGTGGCCTGCTGTCACCACACTGCGCGCTATCGCGCTTGTATGGTGTTAATTGCGCCTGTCGGCGCGTCTCATGCCTCCGGCATGGCGCTCTCGACGGGACGGCGGACTTCTTGACGGGACAGTGGATTCCTTGGCGGGATGAGACGGACTCCATGACGAGGCGACGGACTCCTTGGGGGATGGCGGATTTCTTGGCGAGACGGTGGATTCCTTGACGGGACGATGGACTCCTTGACGAGACGACGGACTTCTTGACGGGATGGTGGATTCCCTGACAGGATGAGACGGCTGTGTGTTGTTACTGTTGAGATGCGGCTCCTTAGCATCTGCAAGAACTTTCTTGTCATCGCCTCGGAGAGGCGACACGCACGCAGTGCAATTAACACCACACAAGCGGAGCGCAGTGTGGTGACAGCGATGCGCGCAGACAGCGAGCATCTCGGAGAGATGCGACAAACACAATAATCCCAACATCTTTCCGTTACTAATCGTACTTGAACAAAATAAGAGTTCACTTGAAAAGGTCTTTTTGTTCAGAAACAAATCCTGACGATCAAGTGATTACGAACTGAAAAATGCCAGTTCAGCCCTTTTCCAGGTGGACTCAATAATGACAACTATATAAAACAAAGTTATGAGTTACACACAGACATTCTATCACATTGTCCTCCGCACACACTGCAGCATTCCTGCCATAGCCGAGGACCACGAGCGAGAGCTCTACTCCTACATGCTTGGTTTTATCAACAACAAGGGAGCCCGTCTTTACCGCATCGGCGGTATGCCCGACCATGTGCATCTTTTCGTGTCTCTGCCGGCAACCTTGGCAATGTCGAAGTTCGTACAAGAGCTCAAGATCGCCACCAGCAAGTGGCTCAAGGGAAACCCTCATTTTCCACTTTTTGACGGATGGACGAAGGAGTATTCTGGCTTTTCGTACAATCTGCGCGACAAAGACATGATAGTAGGGTATATCGCCAAGCAGAAAGAGCACCATCGGCACGTGACATTTGCCGAGGAGTACAGGCAATTTCTTGTCGAGAACGGTGTTGAGATCAAGGAGGAGTACTTTCTCAAGGACTGACAGTTGCATCTCTTCGAGATGCCTACGACGCACGGGACACGCTGTCATGCCACTATCACCTGCGGCACGCCGATATGCCCATGGCACCGTGGCCTGCTGTCACCACACTGCGCGCTATCGCGCTTGTATGGTGTTAATTGCGCCTGTCGGCGCGTCTCATGCCTCCGGCATGGCGACTTGGCGAGGCGGCGGACTCCTTGGGGGATGGCGGAT
>Ga0310697_10000954_pt1 | contig 36218 bp, 33 predicted proteins | sample 172DNAGHGlowgp2_FD_203883 | JGI IMG/M metagenome (GOLD analysis project Ga0310697, IMG submission 203883) | Sheep rumen microbial communities from Palmerston North, Manawatu-Wanganui, New Zealand - 1728 DNA GHGlow gp2 (v2) (version 2) | ecosystem: Host-associated > Mammals > Digestive system >... | reverse complement strand
AAACTGCATGACATGGGTATCACATATAGGTACAACAAATAACAATAGCAGCTACAGTCGAATGTGATTGTAGCTGCTATTGTTATGGTATATAGGTATCACTACCTGTAGTTTATCGAATGCTTACTCTCTTCGATGGATAAGCCAGTGTTCTGGGCTATTACTTCAACAGGGATACCAGACTGCTTAAAGTTACGGGCAATGGTAACCTGTGCCTTCTTCTCACCTTCCTTGATTCCTTCTGCACATTGTGTATTATTATATTTCTTTCCCGTCGAAAAAATATTTCTGCATATTTGGCTGAAATGCTGTTATTTTGTATTTTTGCAATAGAATAGCCATTTTAAACTATGGGACGGTATTTAATCATTGGATTGGCAACCCGAATTGTTGCATATAAAGAAAGAATAAGATATGGGTCTGATGCTAAGCAGAACCTTATTGATGAATTGAATAACAGATTCAATACAACAGATATCTATACGGTATCTGAGGATGAAGAATGCGTTTACTTTGACATGAAGCCAGATGTAGCTGAAGAAGAGATGGTAGAGTTCCTTACTGACTATTACAATTTGCGTTTTGGAGAAGATTCCTTAGAACCGAAATGGATTTTAGAAGATGTTTCAAAATGTAAGAACTTCTCTGAATTGATAAGCTTATCAGGAAAAAGAGAATATGAGAACTACCAAGACGGTCACTTGTGTTATTCTGTATGTAACGATAAAACGATGTTGGATTCTATTGTTGAGATCGATTATATTACTCTTAATCTGACAGGTAAGATCAGTATGGAGTGTTTTAATAATCTATTCTTATTCTTTACACGTCTTATTCGTGAAAAATTATTAGCTTACCGTTTAGCTCAAAGTTTGTTTGTCTATATCGGAGATTAGTGAAATCGTATTTCCTCCACAATCCTTTATTCGTCTAACTCACGTTATTTAAACTATTTACTCCAAAATTCCTGGGGGAATATTGGAGTAAATGGTATGTGACGATATGGATTTCAGTTCTGGTTAACGGTGAAATCAAGGAATTTAACTCCATTTGTTACAGGCGTGCAATATTGAATTACCGTTTGCTGGTTTTCGTTAAAATAGAACGTGATTTCTTGTCCGGGCTTGGCAATATAGAAAAAGGTGTTACCGTTGTTATAAGGTACCGGTACTGGTACGGGTTCCTCCATGTTTTGTTCTGCCAAAAAGAAATACTCAGAACTGTCAAAACTGCTGATATCATCTATTTGCATTTTTTGGGGATCCGAAAGCGATATTTCCACCAGCCCCATGGTGTGATGCAGCATGAAGGATACCGAAGCATTTGCGCTATTAACATCACCAAGGGAAACCATCAGGTCGCTGGCATTGTAATTGCTTAGTGTACTCTGATCTTCTAAGGGAACCCAATTATCTATTTCTTGACTGAAGAATTCGTCGGGATCACTTTGGTCTGAATCGATGCCATCAAAATTTTCTTGATAGGGGTAATAGGCGAAATAGGTGTATTTTTCGGAGAAGTACACCTTCGTGTCAGGATCAGCCAGTTTCCATTCGTTATTATTGAGGACGTAGGGGACATTCAGGTATAACGCATACCGGCCATGCACATCTTCTTTCACCGCGAAGATACCGATCTTGTCACCCTCACTAAAGGTGGTGGTATAACTGCTGACGGTGGCACGTGTCTCAGATGCGGCATCCTTGCCTACCAATACCTTCAGGATGGCGGGTTCTTTCACCTCTTGAGGTTCTTCTTCCTGAGAGCAGGCAGCCATGAACAGGGCTGCCAAGGCTAAAAGGATATAATGCGTTTGATGGATCATTCTCATAACGTTCTGTTTCATGTTATACATTCCAGTCTGCAACGGTAACAGGCATAGACTCATTGGAAGGTAGAGACAGCTGCTTGTTCTTAATGGTGAGGTTGAGCGTTATCCTTGAACCAACTTGGAACGGATTTTGATTGGCATTGTCCCAAAAGTAGTAGAACACGTTTCCATCGTTCATATCTACGGAGATTTCGAGGGTCGGCTGTTCTAAAGGGAGAAAGAATGCAGAATAACTATAATCGTATCCCTGAGGTGGCCAGTCCTCCTGATGTGGGGTGATATTTATCATTGTTTCTATCTGCTCATTCTTAGCGAAACTCCCATAATTGGGGTTGGCACCATTGGCAGGTGCCGAATAGATGGCAGTCCCCTCTGGTAATCCATAATCACCTCCAAAGAGCACTTTGGGTGTTCCCGTAATGTTGGTATCTTCAACCCTGAGGTTAATCCGAACCAGGGTCATCTGGTGGTAGAAGGTGAGTACGGCAGGCTCGTCCATGTTTACCGTAACCTCAGGAGCATAGAGCAGATCGCACCCGTAGTAGTTGGTATCGTCGCTCTGATTTTCTTGCAGTGTGATGGTTGCGCCTGACGGATCGTCAATGATGTCCTTGCCGCCATAGCTCCATGCCTTCACTGTCACCGATGAGGATCCAAGGTCGTCCCAATTGAAGGTGTTGGCCTTATCTAATCCCTCGGCTTTACCGCTCTCGTCTTTTACGATATACTTCTTCACAGTCGTTCCCACCTGAACGGCAATGATGTCACCAACGGTCCACGAGCCATCTACTGTGGCACGCGAATCATGCTCACCGTCAATCTGAAGATGGAATACCAGATCAGAGCTGACTTGTGGATCCTCTTCCTCCGTCGAACAGGCGGAGAAGAGGAAGACGGACATCACGATGACGATGTTGAGAAGTTTGTTTAGCTTCATATTCTTTTCGTTTATTTCCTTATGGAGTAGCATCTCCATTTACAGTGCCTCCGTTAGTCCAATCGGTAATATTGGAGCTGGAGAGTGAAAGACCGGATTTCTTGGCAGTGATGTTATAGGTGTATGCTGTGGAGGCGTCAAAGTTGACGGCTGCAGGAAGGGTATAGCTCAGGGTTCCTGATGACTGCCCATTGGTCATGAGCTCAATGCTGATGAACCGTGTACCTGCGGTAACGGCCTGTGGGATGATGATCGCACTGGCTACAAGGTTTCCTTCTGCATTGGTGGTCATGGTACCTAAGGAGATTGGTGTGGCAGCGGCGGCGGCAGTAGTAGTCACGGCACCAGTCTTCACGTTAAAGGTAGCAGACGTGTTCGTACCATTGATCGTTACGATGGCATCTTGCAGATCACTGGCTGTCAGTCCGTCTCCCGCAATGAGGTTCAAGTTGATCTTGGTCAGACAGTGCTTGAATGACAGGGGAACAGCACTGGTGGTACGACTGACGGGATTGCTTGCGGGAGCACCTGTCATCAGGTCGCTGGCTTTATAGTTGGCCTCCGTGCTCTGATCGTCTTTCACCGAGAAGGCTACGGCTGTGCCATTCACGTCGGTAGCAATGCCAGAAGGATAGACACCGTAGATGTCGATGCCATTGCCGTTTTGCGGGAAATACTGTGCGGCGGTGATGGAGAGGGCTCCACCCGTACCAGCTGTATAGGTAAGAGGCTGGGTATAGGTGACGGTGGCCGTCCCTGTGGTGTTTTCGTTGATAAAGATATCCACCTTCTCCCCTGAGTCGAACTGCGTTGACTGCACATCCTGTCCGGCGGCACGTGTTTGTATCACGTTCATGGTTGAACACAGGCGGATTTCACTCTTTCCGGCCTGCTCGTTCTCTTCTTCACTGCTGCATGCTGCCAAAGCGAAGGCAGCGGTTGCAAGAATAAAATACTTATTCATGGGAACAATTGTTAACTGTTAATATTAAAGGGCATTTCCGTTCTCACCTCCGTTACCGTCGTTCCAGTCTTCAATGCTGGAGTTCACGGTCAGCGTGGTCTTATTGATACTGATGTCATATTTGTATTTGTTTCCAGCACCGAAGGACTTTGACTTGGCTGCGCTGTTCACTTCCCAAGTATAGGTTCCTGCTCCGGGGACATCGAAGGTGAGTATCATATTCTCTGTTGTAGCGGCAGGCAGAAGAATAGCCTCACTGGTAGTACCGTCGGCAGAGGTTTCAAACGTAACCGTGGAAGTGTTGCCTGAGGCAACGACATTACCGTTATTGATCACATCACAGGTACCCTTTGTGTATTGGTTGCTGATCGTAACCTTCAAGTAGGCCAGTTGGTCGGCAGTGATACCCTCTCCTGGTTTCAAGGTGAGTTCGACCTTCACCAGCTTATGGGCAAAGTCAAGGGCGGCAATCGGACTCTTCTTGCTCACGTTGCTGACAGGTGTGGCAACAAGTAAGTCGATGGCCTCCTGGTCATTTTGATTGCTGACATCGATTGAGTAGGTTCCTGCTGAGGCTCCTGCTGCATAAGGATAGTATGCGGCGACGGTGCGACTTGATCCGTCATAGGGCAGCATGATGTTTTGGCCATCGTCGGCAGTGAAGTTTCCGTCTCCGTTTGTCGTCGAGTAGGGGATGTTGCTGTATTCTGCCGTGGTTCCGTCCAAGGCGAATACGCCAATTTTGTCACCTGCTGTCCATGAAGCATTGACGGCACGTGTGGCAACGATGCCTGCTGTGATCTTCAGTTCCACAGGCTGCTGATCCGTTATCTGTTCGTCATCTTTGCTGTTGCACGAAGAGAACAATGTGGTGATCACCATGGCACACAGAAGGGTGGCCATTGAGATTCCGCTAAAAAGGATTTTTTTCATATTCTTTCTATTTTGTGATTATTGATTGATGCTTATAATATAATAAGGTGTAATAGATTATTTCACATCGTGATGTCCCTCATCGATGATATGCCAGTCGATGATGGAGGTATGGAAACTATACTCGTTCTTGATGAAATAGTCGAGCTCCACTGCTGTAGGATCTTCCTTCTTACTGATATTGTCCAGGATATCTTCCAGATCAATGGTCTGCGTCTTTTCTGTACCATCGCTATAGGTGATATGAAGTTCCATGGGCTGTGTGGAGGAGTGGATGATGTCGATGATACGAATGGTACAGGTGTAGGTGGGAACAGTCTGTCCTTGTAGCTGTTCCTCTTTTCCATTGTAAGGCACATAGGAAAGGGTGAGAGGCAGATTGATGGTACTGTTGTAGTCGGATACCACTTCTCCGCTGGTGATGTCAACAGCTTGTGCGATACCGTCGATGGAGCCTGTGATATGCGTGATGTATTGTTCATCACCAGGCCACATGTAGATACTGACAGTCACCTCATGAACCAATTGGCGCATGGTGAGGTTTACGTAAGTCGTATCACCTCTAAGCACCTTGGCTTCCTGGAAATCGGAAACCATCAATGTTCCCGGGTTACGGAGCAATGTGCCATCGGCTTCATTATCCACGGTGGCCACATTGTTCTCGATTTGGATGCCTGTCGGATCATAGTAGGCAAAGACCCTGTAAGTCTCTGGGTGCAGATGACGTAGGATACAGGAAGTGCCTTCGGCGGCATAGCCGTCGTCGTTCAGTAGAAGGACATAACTGTCTTGGGGAGCAACACCCTGATCGGTACGACTCCAGTCGGTGTTGACGATCATGGTTCCCAGTTTCCACTCGTCGGGATTGTAGTAATCGGGGTCGTCGTCGGGTAGCAGATAGAGCTTATCCTTCACGCACGATGCCAGAAACAGCATCGTGACACAACTGATGAGTATGTAGTAGATATGCTTTTTCATGGCTTTGTCTTGTTTAAGAATTTCCATACAATAGCCACCGACAGCTTGTTGATACCGATGTAGTTCGAATTGTCGTCTTCGGTCTTGTAACGAACACCCTCTATCGTCTTGTATTTCTCGATGCTGGCATGTGTGAAGCCGAATGCTCCGCCAAAGTCGATGTAGAACCGCTTGTTGTGCAGGCGGAGACGGTAGCCTGCCGTGATACCTCCACCCATATAGTCTCCTTGCCGCCCATTGTCGGACAGACCGAAATTATACTGTCCGCCATGTACCATCAGACCTGCATACCAGGGGCGTTGTGTGGTCATATAACCCATATAGTGTCGGATCTCTCCGGCAAACTCCTTTTGGGCAAAGCGGCGGTTGTTATCTTTCCAGCTCCAGCGGGTATAGGTGGCATTACCCAATACACTCCATTCCTTGTTGAGCTGCCATTCGATGCCGATGTCTGGTGTGAGCGTTGCCCAGCGTAGCATGTTGGCACGCAGAAGGATGGACTCTTCATGATCCTGGGCATACGTAGAGATATTCGGCAACATCAAGAATGCTGCCAGTAAAATACCGCGTATGTGCCATCTAACTATCCTATCCATTAAAGTAAGTTCAATTCTTTAGTTGTTTGTGACAAATGGTGCTTGTGTTCAGCACTTCTCGGTTGCAAAGATAACGAAAAAAAATGAAAAAAGAAGAAAAAGGGGATTTTTTTTCGTCTCAAATCCCCTTATTCAGTTATAATTTTGTTCCTTTGTATATCATCGGGCACGTCTTTAAGGTTAGCGTGGTTTTCTTGTCGAGCACCATTTGGTAAGGTAGGAAGATGAATGACAGCTCATTGCTGCTCTTCTCATACTGCCCCTGGGCATAAATGGTGGAGTACCCGAAGATGGTGTTTGAAGCAAATGTAAACTCTACTTCGTGAGTCTCACCATCGTAGAATATGTTGAATTTGAAACTGCTCTGGGGTAAAGGTAGGAACACATAGTAATCGCTGCTGCTTGATTTCATTAGGAACAGTTGGAAATTAAGGGGCTGTGCCTCACTTTCTGCAATGGCTTCTTTCACTTTCTCGTTCCCAGAAATGGCATTGGCGAGAAGCTTTACGGGCATCATGAGGTGGGCAACGGAGTCGTTGGCGGTGACCCGAACCTGCATATTCATGACAGAGTCTCTCTCCGCTTTCGCATCGAACGAAGATGAGATATACTCGGCATAAAGCTTACCGGTGTAGTTCCCGTTCAAGGTCTTGAAAATACTTGCTGCCTCTTCCTTGGTGTAAAAATTACTCTCGATGTTGTCGTCATTGTCACCAAGGCATGATGTCAAACTTGTTGCACAGATGCTTATCAGCATCATGGCAAAGATTTTAGTGATTGTTCTCATATATTCTAATCATTGTTTATATGATAAATACAAGATCATGTGAAATCTTGCATGTGGCATTGCTTTTTTTGAGTGGAATGTTGAAAAGAGTCAGATTCTCTTACTCTCGCCTCGTAGCAAATTCATAAACTCTTCGCGGGTCTTGGCTTGATTGAAGGCTCCGCTAAAGTCGCTGGTGGTGGTGATGGCATTCTGCTTTTCTACCCCACGCATTTGCATGCACATATGCTTGGCCTCAATAACCACCATCACACCGAGGGGGTGGAGGGTTTGTTGGATACAGTCCTTGATCTGCTGGGTGAGGCGTTCCTGCACTTGCAGGCGGTGACTGTAGATATCTACCACACGGGCAATCTTTGATAACCCTGTAATATACCCGTTGGGGATATAGGCCACATGCACCTTGCCATAGAAGGGAAGCATGTGATGTTCACACATGGAGAAGAAATCAATATCCTTGACAATCACCATTTGGTCGTATTTCTCTTCAAACAGTGCATCGGTGAGGACTTTGTGGGCATCTTGGGTATAGCCGCGAGTAAGTATCTGCATGGCCTTTGCCACACGCATAGGTGTCTTGAGCAATCCGTCACGCTGGGTATCTTCGCCCAGTAGCTCAAGAATCTTCTGATAGTGGAAGGCCAGTTCGTCAAGACCTTCTCTAAATTCTGTTTCCGGATTCATCGTTTTTATTGTACAGTTATTTTCCCCTTCACTACGCAGGCCTGCTTGTATCCCATGGCTTTCAGCTTTTTGCAATAGCTGTTTGCTTCGCTGAAGGTACGGTAGTTCCCCATGCGGCAGATCCAACGTGGTGAGTAGAAATGGGTGTAGATAGGCTGGTCGGGAAAAGCTACTTTCAGCTTGTCACGGATCTGTTCTGCCTTTATGCGGTCATTACGTGTATTTCCCCCTGTGAAAGCCTGTACACGGTAGCCGTCTATCTTATAGCTGTTCTTCATCACCTTCTTTCTTGTGTCGATGACGGGAATTTCCAGCTCGTCTTCTTTCTCTTTCTTTTCTTTTTCAGCAAGGATCCTGGCTCGCTCTTTCTCTGCTGCCAGACGTGCTGAGTCTTCCTTCTCTTTTTCCTTCTGGGCGGCGGTCTTGTCGTCCTGCGGTGTCGTTGTTGTAGGAGACGTGTTGTTGGGAGTGCCTTTCACGGCCGATGTTCCGTTCACCAAGTCTGTAATCTCTTTGCTTTGTGTCACGGTAACAGATCCTTGTCCCTGCTGTTTCTTCTGCAGGTCATCAAGGAACTTCTGTGCGCTGGCACTATGGGCAGCACACAGAAGAATAAATAGTATGGTTATGATTTTTTTCATCTTTTATCTTATTTCCAAGCATCGATAATGCCTTTGAAATCGGCTGCTTTCAGAGATGCACCACCGATAAGACCTCCGTCGATGTCGGGTTTAGCAAACAGCTCGGGAGCATTGCTGGCCTTGCAGCTTCCTCCGTAGAGAATCGTCGTATCTTCAGCTACGGCCTGACCATACTTCTCTGCGATGATGCTACGAATATAGGCGTGGATCTCTTCGGCCTGATCGCTGGTGGCTGTCTTGCCTGTGCCAATTGCCCAAATGGGCTCGTAAGCGATGATGATCTTGCGGAAATCTTCCTCAGGGAGGTTGAAGACACTGCCTTCCAGTTCGGCTTTAACTACCTCGTTCTGTTTTCCTGCCTCACGCTCTTCCAGACTCTCACCGATACAGAAGATCACTTTCAGACCGTTCTTTTGTGCCAGCAGCACTTTCTCTTTCAGAATTTCGGGAGTCTCCTTGTAATACTCACGACGCTCAGAGTGGCCGAGGATAACATATTGTGCTCCTGTGCTCTTAATCATCTCTGCAGACACCTCACCGGTGAAAGCACCCTTCTCTTTGTCAGCACAGTTCTCTGCACCCAGTCCGATGACATCCTGATTCAGGAACTCAGCGATAGAGGCCAGATGGATGAAAGGAGTACAAATTACGACACCGCAGTTGGGCTTCTCTGCTGTAAGTGTTTCATTCAGCTCTTTTGCCAGAGCGATTCCCTCTTGCAGGTTCATGTTCATTTTCCAGTTACCTGCTACAATTTTCTTTCTCATTTTTTTAATACCTTATTTAATATATATGGGTTTTAATTCTCTGTTGGGGTGTCCTTGATGATCTTGTTGGCATCCTCCTTGGCTGTGGGCTTTCTTCTGAGCCATTGTGTCCAAGCCCAAGTTCGATCGGCCAGAGTCAGCAAGAAGAGCGGTAGTGCGAACCATACGAGAATGGTCAGAATTTTCTGGGGTACGGAGTCTTGGGGCATCTTTCCTATTTCGAACTTTTCCAATGGCACAGTAAAATGTGCTGTTTCGATGACAGGCAGACGGTTGTGACTCCATTTCCTGATAACGGTGCCATCTTTGACGAGCATCAGACCAGGATTGCTTCGTATGATTGTCTTCAGGGTAATCTCATCTGTCGTACAGAAGGGGTATTCAGCCCCTGTGAGATCACGCCATCTGTCGATGGCCTCTTCGCCGCTTGCCGTTAGGCAATAGAACGGGTAGCCTTTACCTTGTGCGTATTCGTACAGTTGGTCAATCTCACCGAAATTGGTGTCGCTTGCCTCCTCTATATGCGGTGCAATCAGCAGGAATGTGTATCCTTGTCGGTTGACGACCTCCTCTGTAATGTCCTCTCCCTCTTGGGTCGTGATGGAGAAATCGTGGATAGGTGGCACATATCCTTCCTTTACCTGTATGCTCTTACTGTCAACAAATGTCCATGTGGAATCGGGGTAGTTGTCGAGGGTAAACTCTTTTCGAACCCCTTCTTTCTCCATGATGAACGTGGTTTCGAACTCAGGTTGTTCTGCATCGTCAGGAATAGCCATCCCCTCTGGGATGTTTGCTCCGATATGGTAGGGTCTGAAGTCGAAGATAGGTAAATCGTACAGACACCCTACACTGGAGAGGATGACAAACAGAGCGGTGTAGTTCTTGACGATCCACTGATTGCTCTTACTGATGAAACGTACCATCCTCAGAGGCTTCCATGCGATCACGATGGAACAGCCTAAAAGAACGAGATTCTTCAAAAGTGTTTGCCCATTTGTCAGATGGATCGCATCGCCAAAGCATCCGCAGTCGGAAATCGGATCAGCCACCCATAACCAGAAGGTGACAGCAGTCATCACCGTCATGAAGGCCAGTGCAATCCTACTAATGATCCGCCTGTTGATAGCGAAGAGAAGCAGGATGCCGATGAAGAACTCCAGTGCCGAGAGGAATACCGACAAGCTCAGTGTGGCTATACCGGGAAGAATGCCACCCAATCCCACTGCCTGCAGATAGTCGGAGATTTTGTATTGTGTCCCCAGCGGGTCAATCGCTTTCACATATCCAGAGAAGATGAAGGTCAGCGCGACAACAAACCGGCAGATATTTACTCCTATCGACAACAAGCCTGCTTTCATTCTTTTCCTTTCAGTTTGATGGCCCCAAACACCGCGTAGTTGATGATGTCCATATAGTTAGCATCAATGCCTTCACTCACCAGTGTGGCACCCGCGATGTCTTCTATCTCTTTAACTCGTTGTATCTTGGTCAGGATAAAGTCGGTGTAGCTGCTCACTCGCATTGACCGCCATGCTTCATCGTAGTCGTGGTTCTTCTTAAGCATCAGCTGCAAGGCCTCATCGGCATGACGGTCATAGAGCGCCATCGCCTCCAAAGGAAGCATGTCCACAGTATCTACATATCCACGATCCAACTGGATGAGCCCCACGATACCATAGTTAATAAGCGCGATAAACTCGGGACGAATCCCTTCGCCTACCAACGACTCTTTCTTGATTTCCAGTGAACGGATCCGTTTGGCTTTAATAAACAGTTGGTCTGTTAGCGAAGACGGGCGCAGTATTCTCCACGAGGCACCGTAGTCGTGCAACTTCTTTTCGAAAAGTGCCCTGCACTCAGCCATGACACTTCTGAACTCTTCTTCTGTATTGTTTGTTGCTTTAGACATGTCTGATCATAAAAGATGGTGCAAAGTTACGAATTTTAGTTGAAACGACAAAAACAATCCTTCTTTTTTGCATGTTTCAAGACATTGGACTATTGTCTTGAGTTATGCTGCTTGTCTTCCATCTGGGGGGTGGCATTCCATAGTACCTGCTCAGATTGTCTTCTTCTGATGTACTTGATTTTGGCACAAAGGACGTCGAAACGAGTCTTCAACGAATCACGATGCATCCGCATAAGCGTGACGGCACGCAACTGTTCTGCCGTAGCAGTTCCTGCATCATGAGCTGTTTGTGCCTCTCGTTTCATCTTTGCATATTCTCTGTTCACCTCTTGCAGTTCTCGGTCAAGTTGCTCGACTTCTTTCTGTGAGGCTTTCATCACAGAGTCTTGATGACGGGTCAATGCTTCTCTGCGCTGCAGAATCTCCTTTTGGAGCTTGTCATGTTTTGACTCACAGCCAATTAGAATGATTGAAATGGCAAATGCCACTACCCATTTTGCTTTCATCTGTATTTATTTTTGATGCAAACTTACAAAAAAATAATGAATCCCACAACATATCCTGACTTTTTATTGTCAATTTGCAGGAAATAGTGTATCTTTGTGGGCAGAAACAAACTTTTACTAAAACTATCTCATGAAGAGTCAGAAAAATTTACTGGTTACATTGGTCATGCTCGCACAGACATGGGTGTGCTGTGCGCAAACCTATACCAATCCAATCCTTGGGGGAGATTATCCAGACCCAACGATTATGCGGGAAGGGGAAGATTATTATATGACGCATTCCGCTTTCGATTATCAACCCGGTCTGGTGGTGTTTCATAGTCGCGACCTGGTACATTGGGAGCCTGTCAGTTATGCTCTGAAAACCTATTTGGGCAGTGTGTGGGCTCCGGATATTTGTAAGTACCAGGGAAAATACTATATCTATTTTACGGTGGCCTATCCACATGGCCGCGGTAATTTTGTCGTCTATGCCACTTCACCTTATGGTCCGTGGAGTGATCCCATTGATCTGGGAGTGGGTAATATTGATCCCTGCCATGTGGTTGGTGAGGATGGACAGCGTTGGCTATTTATGAGTGGCGGACGGCGGATAAAACTTACAGAGGACGGTCTGCATGTGATACCGGAATCGATGGAAACGGTATATTCCGGATGGAAATATCCGGAAGAGTGGGAGACAGAAGGAATGTGCCTGGAAGGTCCCAAGATCCGTCGTATAGGTGATTATTTCTACTATTTCAATGCAGAAGGGGGAACGGCAGGCCCCCCTACCAGTCACATGGTGGTACAGGCACGTTCGAAATCCGTGAATGGACCATGGGAGAATGCTCCTAACAATCCGTTGATTCACACATGGAGCAAAGAGGAACGCTGGTGGAGCAAGGGGCATGGTTCTATTATAGATACCCCTGATGGACAGTGGGTGATTGTTTACCATAGCTACGAGAACCAGTTTACGAATTTAGGACGGCAGACGCTGATGGAACCGATCCGCCTCGGAGATGATGGGTGGTTTCACCGTTACGATCAGGTAGATGTGGCACAGCCTATAGCTTGTCCCATCAAGAAGGTGTTTCATGTTGACCGTCACGGGCGGTTACAGGATTTCCGTATCGGTCTTGATTGGAAATTCTACAAGTCGTATGAACCTCAGCGGGTGAAAGTGTCGGACGGCACATTGACCCTTCGTGCGAAAGGTACCGATCCTGGCACATCATCGCCACTGATGTTTGTTTCTGGAGAACATCGTTATGCCATTGAGGCCGAGATTGAACTGCACGGAGATGTGTCGGCGGGACTTGTGTTGTATTACAACAGTGCATTCTATCAAGGTACGGGTTTCGATGTCAATCGTCGTATCCGATATCGGAAAGGTGCTGCAACAGGTGGAGGGCGTCACCCTTCCGAGACTCGTCATTTATGGCTACGACTGGTGAACCGTGACAATATCGTGACAGGCTGGTATAGCTATGACGGCATTCAATGGCAGCGTGAGACATGGGGGATGGATTGCTCTGGCTATAATCATAATACGCTCTATGAATTTCAGAGTGTGCTGCCGGGAGTATTCGCGGCAGGCGATGGCTACGCTGTCTTTCGAAATTTCCGTTATGTGTCCATGGAAAAAGAATAATCTGCTTAAATGATCTATAATACGGCAACCTTATGAGAAAACTGACATTAATCCTCTTTTCCGCTCTCGTTTGTGTTCATGGTTATGCTGGCAATCTGGAAATCCTTTCCACGATGAAGAAAGCCACCCAGTATATGATGGATTCCTTGAGTTTCCATGGTGGCTTCGTGTGGAACTATCTACCTGACAAATCTCGGCGTTGGGGCGAATTGGAGGCCCGTCCCACGATGATCTGGATGCAATCGCCAGGAACACCCGATATGGGACAGCTCTTGTTGGATGCTTATCATGCCACGGGAGATGAGTATTATTATCAACAGGCAGCACGTGTGGCGCAGGCATTGATAGATGCACAAAAGCCCTGTGGAGGCTGGCATTATATGTATGATTATGCAGGAGAGGCTTCAACGAAAGAATGGTACGCCACGATAGGACGGCAGGCTTGGCGCCTTGAGGAGTTCCAGCACTATTATGGAAATGCCACCTTTGATGATGAGGCTACCTTTCACCCTGCTGAATTCATGCTCCGCATATATCTTGAGAAGAAGGATAAGCGTTTCCGAAAGTCTTTAAATAGGGCCATCGACTTTATCCTGAAGAGTCAATATGATCATGGTGGATGGCCACAGCGCTTTCCGATCATGACCACTCATCCCTTTCGGGGCAAAGCTGATTATACTCCCTTTGTCACCCTGAATGATGGCGTAATGATGAATAACATTGAGTTCCTGATCATGTGCTATCAGACTTTGGGACGGGAAGATCTGGTAGAGCCTGTCAGAAAAGCAATGTATTTGTTGCGTGACCTACAGCAGCCGCCACCTTATTCAGGGTGGGCAGATCAATATACGCAGGATGACCTGAAGCCAGCGCATGCCCGTTCCTATGAACCCCGTGCCGTGAATACCGCCACCACGGCACAGATGATGCGACGGATGGTGCAGTTCTATGCGATGACTGGAGATGAATCGTTCCTGAAGGGCTTGGAGAATGCTTTTCTTTTCATCAAGAATCAGCAACTTCCCGACAGCGTGAGGGCTCTCTGGAGAGGATTACCTCGTAGTAGTGAGGAGATCCTTGTCCCCCGCTTCATAGATCCTGATCATGGACTTCCTCTATATGTACACCGTAAAGGTGGAAATGTGGGTAACGGGCAGTATTACACCGATCAGGATATTCGTCATACCATAGCCCATTACAGCAGTGCTACCTATATTAATCTTATCCAGTTGCGAGAGCTGATAGAACATGCTCATGAGGTGACTTATGACCCTTGGCAAGTCCGGAAACCGCTTGATGAATATTATTATCGGGGGGGAGTGAGACGTAGGGGACGACCGATGGGTGTACAAAGCATCATCAATAAGTTGACTCCGGAAGGATACTGGCTGTCGACATTGGGTCAGGTGTCCAATCCCTGGACTCCTCTTCCCGAGCATCAGCATCCAAGTGACTCCTTCGACTATTTAGAGACTATGGCGGGTGACCAATATGATACGTCCCCCTATAGTAACCGTTCCATACAAGGCATTTCTACGGCGACATATATACAAAATATGACTCGTCTGATTCAAGAACTGAAGGGCATTCAGCCTGAAACAGATGAGGCGGGCGTTCATCCAGAACAGTTCCGTATGACGATTGATGGGAAACAGACTGATCTTCTGAAGCTGTCTAATAAGAACGGCATGCAGGTGGCCCTGACAAACTATGGCGGACGACTCGTATCTGTCTTGGTTCCTGATTCAAAAGGTGAACTTTCAGATATGGTGCTGGGTTTTGATAATGTCAATGATTATCACCGCTTGAATCAGAACTTTGGTGCTACTATCGGACGTTATCTTGGAAGAATTCTTGGGGCTCGGTTCGTCTTGGATGGGGAAGAATATGCGTTACAAGGCTATGGCAAAGGAGATATCTCACATGGAGGCAAGCCTGGTTTTGCCCATCGGGTATGGGATGTTGTCTCCTCGTCTCCACAGAAAGCCGTGCTTCATTATCTTTCTCCTGACGGTGAGAATGGATTTCCTGGTAATCTGGATGTGATGCTGACTGTCTCCCTTACAGATGATAATGCGATACGCCTCGATTATCAGGCCCAGACCGATCGCCCTACGGTGTTGAACCTCAGTAATCATTCTTTTTTTAATATCTCTGGAGAGCCGTGGACGGATATCTGTAGCCAGCAGTTGTGGATCAACGGTGACAGTATTGCAGAGTATAATGCAAAGAAACAGGTAACAGGCCGGTTGATACCTGTGACGGGAACCCCATTTGATTTCCGTAAGTTCCATCCCATTGGGGAACGAATCGATCAGGACAATGACCAACTGAAGGTGACATCTGGCTATGACCATACATGGCAACTAAATACCCAGGGTGACCTGTCACAGCCTGCTGCCATTCTCAAAGATTCTGTTCATGGCATCACCCTTTCCGTTTATACCACGGAACCAGCCATGCAGGTTTACACGGCAAATGGATTGAAGGGGAATGTACAGGGAAAGAATGGAATTGTCTATCCTCGTCGTTCGGCTATCTGTTTTGAAACGTGTCATTACGCAGACAGTCCGAATCAGCCTCAGTTCCCTTCCACGGTGTTGCGTCCTGGTGACATCTTTCACTCTACGACAATCTTTCAGTTTTCTGCCCAATAAGATAAAAACAGCAAGGTTTTTGGTTGTCTGTACTTTTTTTTGTACCTTTGCAGCCATTCCAAAAAGAGGTGCATGAAACTATATACTGATGCCGAACTGGCACAGATTCTCGATCAAGAAATATTCCATCAGATCTCAGCGGTTGCCGATGAGATGGGGGTGGAGTGCTATGTGGTGGGTGGTTATGTCCGTGATATATTCTTAGAGCGTCCATCGAATGACATTGATGTTGTTGTGGTGGGTAGTGGCATTGCTGTTGCCCAAGCATTCAAGAAACGTATAGGACGGAAAGCGCACCTGAGTGTCTTCCGCAATTTCGGAACGGCACAGGTAAAGATCCTCATGTCCACATCGGCACAATCCCACTCTTCATCCGATTCTACAGAAATAGAAGTGGAATTTGTGGGGGCTCGTAAAGAGAGTTACAATCGTGGCTCACGTAAGCCGGTGGTCGAGGATGGCACGTTGGAAGATGACCAGAACCGTCGTGATTTCACCATCAATGCGATGGCTATTTGTCTGAACCGTGATCGCTTTGGTGAACTGGTCGATCCTTTCGATGGCTTGTACGATTTGGAAGATGGTATCATCCGTACACCGTTGGATCCCGATATTACTTTCTCTGATGACCCTCTTCGCATGCTACGTTGTGTGCGCTTTGCCACGCAGCTGCGTTTTGAAATAGAATATGAGACCAAGGATGCCCTTTGTCGTAATGCCCACCGCTTGGAGATTATCAGTGGTGAACGCATTGCCGAAGAGCTAAATAAGATCATGATGGCCGCCCATCCCAGTATCGGACTTCTTGAACTTCACGAAAGTGGACTGATGCCGTTGATTCTTCCTGAGCTGACCGCCCTTGATATTGTGGAGACACGGAATGGACGGGCACACAAGAATAATTTCTATCATACCCTGGAAGTGCTCGAAAATGTGGTGAAGCGGCAGGGCAAAGAAGAACACCCAAACGGAATGGCTCTGTGGCTTCGCTGGGCAGCATTGCTTCATGATATCGGGAAGCCTAAAAGCAAGCGCTGGGATAACCAGTTGGGATGGACGTTCCATAACCACAACTTCATCGGTGCCAAAATGGTTCCCGAGATATTTCGTCGTTTGAAGTTGCCGCTTGATACCAAAATGAAGTATGTTCAGAAACTTGTCGATCTGCACATGCGCCCCATAGTGATTGCTGACGAAGAGGTTACCGACAGTGCTGTGCGTCGTCTGATGAATGACGCAGGTGATGACATTGATGATTTGATGACGCTTTGTGAAGCCGATATCACCAGTAAGAACGAGGTGCGTAAGAAACGTTTCTTGGAGAACTTCAGGGTTGTGAGAGAAAAACTTGCTGACTTGAAAGAAAAGGATTATAAACGTTTGTTGCAACCGGTCATTGATGGAAACGAGATTATGGACATGTTCCATTTGAAGCCATCGCGGGAGGTGGGAACCCTGAAGCAGTTCCTCAAGGATGCGGTACTCGATAACCGGGTGCCTAATGAGCGTGAACCCTTGATGAACTTGCTGATGGAAAAAGCAAGGAAGATGGGGCTGGTTGAGTGATTCCCGTGCAAATATTCGTTAATATTTGCCAATAATGTAATATCTTTGTGCGTGCTTAATAATTAATGTGTATCTTTGCAGTTTGAAAACTGAAAGAGGATAGTTAGTTTTCAGGGCTTTTATATTATTATGTAGTAAACATTATTAATATTTAAATAGGTATGAAGAGTAATAAAATTTTTGCGGTTGTGGCTATGACTGCTCTTCTTGTCTCATGTGGGGGCAAGAGTGGCGGCAGGCCGAGCTTTGGTGACAATGAGTTCCCGGTACAGGCTGTACAGACGAAGAATGCCTCGATGCAGACTTCGTATCCTGCCACAATCAAAGGTGTTCAGGATGTGGAGATCCGCCCGAAGGTTGCGGGCTTTATCACCCGTGTGTGTGTGAAGGAAGGTCAGGCCGTCTCTGCCGGGCAGCTGTTGTTTGTCATAGACAATGAGACCAGTCAGGCAGCCGTCCGTCAGGCACAGGCAGCCGTGAATACGGCCATTGCCCAATGTAATACGGCAAAGCTGACGATGGACAATAACCAGAAGTTGTTCGAACAGAACGTGATCGGTCAGTATGAACTTGAGTATTCCAAGAACACCTATGCCAGTGCTCAGGCCCAGCTTGCTCAGGCCCGTGCCGTTCTGGCTTCTGCCAAAGAACAGCTTAGTTTCTGCTTTGTGAAGAGTCCGTCAGCCGGTGTTGTCGGTAACCTTCCCTACAAAGTGGGTGCCATGGTGAGTGCGTCAAGCACGCCTGCTCTTACCACGTTGTCGAATATCACCAGCATGGAAGTTTATTTCTCGATGACCGAGAAGGACATGCTGAACCTGAGTAAGACAGCCGGTGGAACCCAGGCAGCAGTGAATGCTATTCCTGCTGTGAAACTCCAGTTGGCTGATGGTACGATGTATGGTCATGAGGGAAAGGTAACGAAGGCCAGTGGAGTGATTGATGCCTCTACGGGATCTGTTCAACTGATCGCCCATTTCCCCAATCCCGAGCGTCTCTTGAAGAGTGGTGGTAGCGGATCGATTATCATCCCTCGTCATGACAATACGGCTATCATAGTCCCACAGTCGAGTGTCACTGAGATTCAGGACAAGAAGTTCGTCTATGTATTAGGTAAGGATAACAAGGTGACCTTCACAGAGATTCAGGTGAATCCACAGAACGACGGTATCAATTACGTGGTGACTTCCGGCTTGAAGGCTGGCGACAAATATGTGACCAATGGTATCACAAAGCTCAACGATGGCATGGAGATTGTGCCCATAACACCAGAGCGTTATCAGCAGAAGATCGACGAGCAGGCTAAGGCGATGTCTGCCGGAGATATTGTGGGTGCCATGAAGCAATAAGGAATTGAAAATTTGAAGAATTGAGAATTGAAGTATTCCAAGACTTTACTCCTTCAATTCTTCAATTATTAAAATATAAAAGAAATGACTTTTACAACATTTATCAAACGCCCGGTACTCTCCACGGTGATTTCCATCGTGATTGTGCTGCTGGGTTTTATCGGACTGGCTACGTTGCCTATTGAGCAGTATCCAGACATTGCGCCGCCAACAGTCGTGGTGTTCACCAGTTATCCTGGTGCCGATGCTGAGACTGTCAAGAACTCCGTGTTGGTTCCCTTGGAGGAGAGTATCAACGGTGTGGAGGGTATGGATTACCTTTCGTCATCTGCCTCTTCCGGATCAGCCAGCATTCAGGTGCTGTTCCGCCAGGGAATGAATGCCGACATGTGTGCTGTGAACGTACAGAACCGTGTGCAGCAAGCTCTGGCCCTCTTGCCGGCAGAGGTAACGCGTATCGGTGTGACGGTGATGAAACGTCAGACCTCCCAGGTGATGATGTTCACTCTGACCTCCGATGGACGTTATGACGATAAGTTCCTCACGAACTATAACAATATCAATATTGTGCCTGCTATCAAGCGTATCCAGGGTGTGGGCGATGTGCAGAGCCCAGGTGTGAAGACCTACTCCATGCGTATCTGGCTGAACCCCGAGGTCCTGAAGCAGTACAACCTGATGCCTTCTGATATCGCAGGCGTGCTGGCAGAGCAGAATATCGAAGCTGCACCGGGTACCTTTGGAGAGCAGTCGAATGTCGCTTACGAGTATGCCATGCGATATACGGGACGCTTGAAGACCGAGGAGGAGTTCGGCAACATCATCATTGCCAGCGATGCTTCTGGAAACACGTTGAAACTGAAGGACGTGGCTAAGATTGAGTTAGGCGGCTTGCAGTACAGTGTGTCGATGAAGAACAACAATATCCCGTCGGTGATGGGTATGGTGCAGCAGATCGCCGGATCAAATGCCAATGAGATTGCCAAGCAGGTGAAGGCCGAGTTGGAGGAACAGGCCAAGTTGTTCCCCCCGGGCATGACCTATAAGATCAACTATGATGTCACGGAGTTCCTCTATGCTTCAATTGAGGAGGTGGTGTTCACGTTGATTATGACATTGATCCTGGTGTTCCTCGTGGTGTATATCTTCCTGCAGGACTTCCGTTCAACGCTTATCCCTTTGATTGCCGTTCCGGTATCATTGATCGGTGCCTTCTTCTTCCTGAAGGTGTTTGGCTTCTCGATCAACCTCCTTACCCTGTCGGCCTTGCTTTTGGCTATTGCCATTGTGGTGGATGATGCCATCGTGGTGGTGGAGGCCGTACATGCCAAGCTTGATCAGGGATACAAGAGTTCGCTCACAGCATCCATCGATGCCATGAACGAGATCTCGGGAGCTATCATCTCCATTACTTTGGTGATGGCATCAGTGTTTATCCCTGTGTCGTTCATCGGTGGTACGAGTGGAACGTTCTACCGAGAGTTCGGTGTTACCATGGCGGTGAGTATCTTTATCTCGGCTCTGAATGCCTTGACGTTGTCACCCGCCCTCTGTGCTATATTCCTGAAACCCAAGGATGAGAACGGGAACGAGCGTAAAATGTCGCGCATCGATCGTTTCCATACTTCGTTCAATACCGCATACGACAAGGTGCTTGGTAAATACAAGAACAGTGTGCAGAAACTGGTACGCAAGCCTCTGGCCATCGGTGTTGCCGTGGTGATCGGTATTGCCGTGCTTGTAGTAACGATGATGACTACCAAGACGGGTCTGGTGCCCGAGGAAGATACAGGTACTCTCTTCTGTACCGTATCGATGCCACCGGCCACTTCTGTAGCACGTACCACTAAGATCATCAACCAGGTGGATTCAATTCTCGCTTCCGATCCTGCCATCCAGAGTCGTGAGCAGATTCAGGGTTACAACTTCATTGCCGGAGCCGGTTCCGACCAGGCTACCTTTATCCTCAAGCTGAAGCCCTTCTCCGAGCGACAGAAAGGTTTCTGGTGGAAACTGTCCGGATTGTGGCAGGGAGATGGTATCTACCGTTTCTTCCTGAATCCCTACGATGCACAGGGCGTGCTGGCACAGATTTATATCAAGACAGCACATATCAAGGATGCACAGATCTTGGCATTTGCTCCCCCGATGATTCCAGGATTCTCTGCAAACAGTGGTGTGTCGTTGGTGATGCAAGACCGTACTGGCGGTAGCTTGAACCATTTCTTCGAGGTTACGAAAGAGTTCCTGGAGGAGATGAACAAGCGTCCGGAGATCCAGACAGCCCAGACCTCCTACAACCCGAACTATCCACAGTATATGATCCATGTGGATGTGGCCAAGTGTAAGCAGGCTGGTATTTCACCATCTACCGTGCTCAGTACGTTGCAGGGTTACTATGGCGGTTTGTACGCATCGAACTTCAACGCCTACGGAAAGCTCTACCGTGTGATGGTACAGGGCGATCCTTCAACCCGTATGACCCCCGAGTCGCTTACCGGTGTCTATGTGCGCACTCCATCTGGTATGTCACCTATTCTGGAATACTGTAACTTAGAGCGTGTCTATGGTCCGTCGAATATCAACCGTTTCAACCTGTTCACCTCTATCAATGTGACAGCCACTGTGGCCGATGGCTATTCTACGGGTGAGGCCATCAAAGCCGTGGAGGAAGTGTCCAAGCAGATATTGCCTGCCGGCTATACATACGACTTCTCCGGCTTGACTCGTTCCGAGGCTGCCTCCAGCAACTCTACGGCACTGATTTTCGTGCTTTGCTTCATCTTCATCTACCTGATCTTGAGTGCACAGTACGAGAGTTATATCCTCCCGTTAGCCGTGGTACTCTCTGTGCCGTTCGGTTTGGCAGGTGCGTTCTTGTTCACCCAGCTGTTCGGTCACTCCAATGATATCTACATGCAGATCTCTTTGATCATGTTGATCGGTCTGTTGGCCAAGAATGCCATCCTGATCGTACAGTTCGCGTTGGAACGTCGTCAGACAGGTATGGCCATCTCATGGTCGGCTGTGTTAGGTGCTGCTGCCCGTTTACGCCCGATCCTCATGACCTCTCTTGCCATGATCATTGGTTTGTTGCCTATGATGTTCGCCACGGGTGTGGGCAAGAACGGTAACCAGACCCTGGGTGCCGCTGCCGTGGGCGGTATGCTTATCGGTACGTTGCTCCAGATCTTCGTGGTGCCTACACTGTTCGTGATCTTCCAGTCGCTGCAGGAGAAGATCTCTCCGATGAAGTTCGAAGATGATGAGAACGAGGATGTGGCTGCCGAGTTGGCTCAGTATGCCCACCGTCCTGTGGAATACCAACTGGAGAAATGACTTTAGAGGTAGATAAAGGAAAATGAAATATATAATGAATATGAAGAAAATAGTAATCGTATCATCAGCTGTCTTCCTGTTAAGCAGCTGTGGACTCTATACCAAATACGAGCGGCCTGATGTGAACACCGACGGACTCGTCCGCGATCCCCTGTCGGTTACGGATACGCTGAAGGTGAACACCGATGAGAATTTCGGTAACATGCCTTGGCGTTCGGTGTTCACTGATCCGCAGCTGCAGGCACTCATCGAGCAGGGACTGGAGAAGAATGCCGACTTGCTGAATGCCGCCCTAAACGTGAAGATGGTGGAGGAGCAACTGAAGGTGGCTAAGCTCGCCTTCGTGCCAGGTTTCTCGTTCACGCCTCAGGGTACCATCTCTTCATGGGACTACGGGAAGGCAACGAAGTCGTATTCCCTCCCCGTGAGTGCCTCATGGAGTGTTGACCTCTTCGGGAACCTCCTCAACCAGAAACGCAGTGCCCAGATGTCTCTCTTGGCTACCAAGGACTATCAGGTGGTGGTGAAGACGAACATCATCAGCGGCATTGCCAACCTGTATTACACCCTGCTGATGCTTGACCGTCAGTTGGAGATCGTCAGCGACATGCAGGGGCTGGTCAAGGAAACCTGGGACAAGATGAAGGTGATGAAGGAAACCCGTACGGGCTACCGCTCTACGGCTGTACAGAGTGCCGAGGCAAACTACTACAGCGTAGAGGCACAGAAGACGGATTTGAAACGCCAGATCCGTGAGATGGAGAACTCACTGAGTCTGCTCATCGGTCAGCCTGCGCAGACCATTGCCCGCGGACGTATAGAGAATCAGTCGTTACCGCAGAACTTAGCTACGGGTGTAGGCATACAGATGCTGAACAACCGTGCCGATGTTCATGCTGCCGAGATGCAGTTAGCTCAGTGTTTCTATGATATCAATACTGCCCGCAGCCGTTTCTATCCGAACATCACCATTACCGGAACGGGAGCTTTCAGTAACAGCAACGGTGCTGTGAATCCCGGAAAGATGTTGTGGAGTGCCGTGGGTAGTCTGGTACAGCCCATCTTCCAGCACGGACAGCTCATTGCCGGACTGAAGGTGGCAAAGATCAAGTACGAGCAGGCCTATAACACCTGGCAGCAGAGTGTGCTCGCCGCCGGCAGTGAGGTGAGCAACGCCTTGGTGCTCTATAATTCTTCTGCAGAGAAGAGTGCCATCGAGGCGAAGCAGATCGAGGTGCTCCAGAAGAACGTGGAAGACACCAAGACGCTGATGTCCAGTTCTGGCAATACCACCTATTTGGAAGTGATCCAGGCGCAGAGCTCCCTTTTGAGTACACAGCTCTCGAAGGTAGCCGACGACTTCTATAAGATGCAGGCCGTGGTGAACCTCTACCAGGCATTAGGAGGAGGAGCGGAGTAAAATTGATAATTGACAATTGAAAATTGATAATCTATGGCAAGTGATATTTCTCCTCGTGCTGAGATTTCGCCCAAGGCGAAAATCGGCGATAACTGTAAGATATTCCCGTTTGTGTATATCGAGGACGATGTGGTGATCGGCGATGGCTGTATCCTCTTCCCCTTTGTAAGTATCCTCGATGGTACGCGGATGGGTAGCCATAACAAAGTCCACCAGGGGGCTGTCATCGGTGCCCTTCCACAGGATTTCGATTTCCGAGGTGAGAAATCGGAGTGTATCATTGGTGATAACAATATCATCCGCGAGAACGTAGTCATCAACCGTGCCACTCATAACGGGAGCCAGACGGTGATTGGCAACGACAACTTCCTGATGGAAGGTGCCCATATCTCTCACGATACCAAGGTTGGAAACCAGTGTGTGTTCGGCTACGGTACGAAGATTGCCGGAGACTGTGAGATCGGTAATGGTGTGATCTTCTCTTCGAGTGTCATCGAGAATGCTGGCACCAGGGTAGGAGAGGGAGCCATGATCCAGGCTGGTACCACTTTCTCGAAAGATGTACCACCTTATATCGTTGCGGGGGGCACACCTGTGGGTTATGGAGGTGTGAACCAGACCATGTGCAAGAGCTACGGCATCAGTGACAAGGTGTTGAAGCACATTGCCAATGCCTACCGCTTGGTGTTCCACGGACAAACCAGTTTGTTCGATGCCTTGAACCAGATTAAGGATCAGGTGCCCGACAGTGTTGAGATCCAAAACATCATCCGATTCATAGAATCTACCCGTAAGGGAGTCATCACCAAACTGTAGTCACTGTTTGTGTGGTAAGCAGTTTATCCGTAATTCCATCATGATTGCTCTTTTGAGAGATGATGGAGTTACGGATTTTTTTTGTCGTTATTTTTGCCTTAAATCTGTCTGACAACGGATAAAATGTTTATAAAAGTTAATTAATGGGGTTATTTTAGTCGAAAATAGTTAAATCGTTTTTTTTTTTTTGCAAAAGTGTGTATCTTTGCACCGAGTTAATTAATAGCTCTCTTTTGAGAGTTTATTGTTATGTTTATTATGGGTGACTTCGTCTGTGAGAGATTATAAGCACCTGCAATTTGGTTTACGGCGCTCAGTCGCGAGACAGCGGCGCCTTTTTCAAGAAACTGCTATTGGCCTGTGGGTACTGTGCGCGCTAACAACTGGAATTTGGCTACCCTTTACCCCGACCATACAACATAGCGCGTCGCCATTAGGATGAAACAACGTCATTGGTGACAAAGAATAGGGAGTAATTCACAAGATTATTAACATAAAACATAATTAATTTAAGGGAAATGAAAAAGTTCTTACTTTTTGTAATGATGTGTGTCTGCGTCTCGATAGGGACGTGGGCAGGTACAATCGCAAACAACAACGGCACGATTACGCTGGACGGTCTCTCCGCTGGCAATTTGAAGACGGCCCTCACGGATCCGACCGTGTGGACTTCAGGCAGTGCCGATGATTTGGATACGGCTACCAAAGTCGTTTTCGGTAGCAACGTTACGTTAAACAATGAGGACTTGGCAGCCCTGAAGACGCTCATTCCTGCTGCCACACAGCTCAACATGGCTCAAGTTACATTGGATGCAGATGCTAACATCGCAAACTTAGAGACAGCTGCCGTCGAGTATCTTCGCTTGCCGAACACCATGACCAGTGAAGATGATGTGAAGAAAATGAAATCTCTAAAAACAAAGAACAGTGCTTTGAAGATGGTGGGTGCCTACGATCCCGACAACAGCGAATTTGATGATAGCAGCAAGAAATGGGCTGAGGTGTCGATGCACTCTTTTGAGGCAAACAATGTGACCAGCTTCCTCACTGCTATGGACATGCCTACATCTGGTAACCCAACAGTCGTTCCTCGCAAGATTAAAATGTCTGGAGAATATGGAGACAAAGACTTGGTGAGTGGCGGTACTCCGAATTTCGGTTACGAAACCAGTGCAGAATGGGACTTCACCGGTGCGCATTTCGCTAAATGTGAGATTCCAGCTCCTCTCAATGACCAAGGTGAACCTGCTGTTACCTATTATAATTATGACGATCCTTTCTGTGTAGGCGCATTGACGGCTCCGACAACATCTTCAAATACATTTTATTATTTCTCACAATATGCAAAACAAGTTGTTGACATCAAGTTGCCGGATACCAACATGACTAATCTTCCATATCGTTGTCTCAACGACCTGGCAGCATTGAACTCAAGTGGATACAAGGCTTTGTATGGCGATGATGCATACACTGCCAATAAAGTGGCAAATGAAGAATGCGTGCCAGTTGAGACACTCGTTATTCCCGACTGTTATACTGATCTTGAAGAGGAGTGTGGTAAGTGGGCTCGTATCCGTCACCTCGTAGTAGGTAGTGGCATGAAGCGCATTCATGGCGGGGCTTTTCTGAAGTGTGATTTCTTGGAAGACCTTGACTTCGGTGCAGGTCTGAGTGACTGCTATGTTGGTGACCATGCATTCAATGAATGTAAGAGTATGAAACATATCGCACTATCTGAAGGAATTGTGTCTGTTGGTAACTATGCTTTCTACAATAGCCAGAATTTGGAATCCATTCGCTTGCCTGAAACTCTCCTCTATATCGGTGATCATGCTTTCGATAACTGTCTTGCTCTAAATAGTATTGTAATACCAAGCAATGTAAGACAAATTGGAAGATGTGCTTTTACTCTTTGCCCTCTCACTGATATTTTTTTGACAACCACAGATCCTGAAAAAATACCCATCATGTGGTCTGCAGGTTCTAGTGAGAACTATCTCAGTATATCAGGTAACTGCTCTTTTTATAACAGTGCGATGAATGGATGGGGAACTATTCAGGGTTTGAACATTAATGCACATAATTATCAACATCTTGAAAACATGACATGGGATGAAGCCGTTGCCTGGTATTTTATCCATGAGAATGGTCTGCCTGTGCTCCACTATCCCAAGCAGCTTGCCGATAAAGTTCGTGCGAATATTTCAAAAACCTATCATACGCATACAAAAGCTGATGAGAATGGAGTACAATATGGTCTGCCTATATTTGAGGATCTTGACAAGCGTGGCCGTATTTCAGGTGCAGATCTGGGAGATGCAAATGGTAAATGGACTACCGATGGTTGGGCTCAGTTCCTCCTCATGAAGGAATTTACCACCGATCCAGGTCATGACGTTTACCAGAAGGAATATAAAGATGTGTGGTACACCATGTGCTTCCCCTTCGATCTTACCGACGAGCAATTGGCTGCAGCCTTCAATGAAACCTTCAACATTGTTGATTTCAGTGGTATTCAGCTTGAAGATGTACCTTCAAAGGAAGATCCGTCCAAGACCGTTAAACAAATGATTCTCCACTTTGACCGAGTGGCAGTGACCGATTATAAGGACACAGAGGGAAAGCATTACAAGCGAGTTATGGAAGATGGAAATCCAAAGAGAGAAAAAGATGGGACATATGAATACAATGTTTACGAAGATGATGAAGGTCACCAATATCATCATGTAATAACAATTACTAAAGGAGATTTGAATAAATCGAAGATTAAGACATTCGTTAGAGGCACAAGTCTTGTGAATTCTAAACAAAATTTCGATAACAAAACCTACGATGCTGTTCTGATTGATGGTATCCTTGCCACTGCAGGACATCCTTATATGATTCACCCGGCAATCGGCGTGAAGGCTGGTAGCCCGGCAAAACGTTGTACCTTTGCTGGTATCTCTTGGCTGCCGCAAGGCTCTACGGCTGGCAAACCCCTTGAGGGATGGAGGATTTTGTTCGAGCAGCAGTCGCGGACCATCGACCTCGGTGAAAAAAAGGATGGAACTATAACTGAGTATGCCGACAGCAACTATAACCAAAAACAACATGCTGGATATGGGGGACAAAAATACACATTCATAGGCAACTACCACGAGTATGACAACAGTGTGTTAACTGCTGGTATTGAAGACGAGCCGCAGGTGCCAGAAAAGCCTGTTGAGCCAACTATCCCCACATCTGCGCCGACCCAACCTACGACAGCGGAAATGCAAGAACCGGAGAAAGCTACCAATCCAGATGAAGACACAGATACTTACCCTGCTGCCTTTAAGTCTTTTTACATCACAGAATATCATATTGGAAACGGGGTTTATGGTCCAGTAGGCGAGGGTATTTCAGGATGGAATTTCAGCGATGTTGCTAGTGGTCCACATGCTTGGGGTGCTTCCTATTATCAATTGGACTCAAATCATGCCAGTGCTGCATTCTACGATTACTTTGACCCGACAAACATATCTAGTCGTGGTAATAAAGATGCGATTCTTGCGACACTCTTTGATTCTGACAAGTTCCAGACTTTGAAGGAAAAATGTGGTGCATACAAACAAGCACTTGAGAAATATCAGGGCTATGATGCGTTATATGCTGCATATCTTAAGAGCAAGAAAGAATGGGATGATTATCGCACCCAATCAGATCTGTATTTTAATGGGAAGGACGGTTCGGCCTACCAAGCTTATCTTGCAGCTCTTGGTGAATACAATGAAGCTGTAACAAATCATGGCAAATGGGAGGCTAAAGTAAAGCCATACAAGGTGCAAATCCCTCAATATGCTTATTTCTTAGGTACCAAGAAGGGTGACACTTATCCTAAGTATTTCCGCGAGACGGCTGCGGAGAACTATCCCAGCACGCGTAAGTCGGGTCTTTGGCCTCAGTTCACTGCTGTCATCATTCCTAACACTGTTGCTCTCGCGGGTATCGAGGCTGAACTTGATGGTGTGACGCAGAGTCATAACGGCTCGAAGATTGCTTTCAACGAGGACTATTTCATCATTGACGAGTTCGGTCCACAGGGCATCGCTACCGTTATAGAGAATGCTAAGCGCGAGAATCCCGACACGAAGGTGGAACACATCGACATCGTGGTGAGCATCGACGGTAAGGTTGTAAGTCGCGATAAAACAACCTTCGAGGGTCTGCCCAAAGGTGTCTATATTGTGAATGGAAAGAAGTATTACGTAAAGTAAGGAGGAATGCACCATGAAGAAATATGTAATACCTGTAACTGAACTTTTCCAATCAGATTTGGAAAACTTCGTGTGTGCTAGTCCTACTGGTCAACGTGAAGGACAATGGGGTGCTGGTGGTGATGGTACAAATCCCTATGCAAACCCCGATTATGATAACGAGGGTTATAACACCGGAGGTACAGACCCGATTGTGGGTGATGATGGAGAGATCGATGCTCAAGGTAAAGCCTGGGGAGACCTCTGGGGTGACTTGGGGTTCTAATATGATATAAGTAAAAACCTTATAGATTACAAAACTTGAGTTAATTATGTGTAGAAGGGGTGCGCTGTGAGGTGCACCCCTTTTATGATTATCTGTGTTTCACCCCAGATCCTTAAAGCCCTTCGCCTTCAATCTCCGTTAACTCCAAAAACTCTGTGTGAGTAAAGAAGAGAGGATTCCTCCTCTCCCCGATTATAAGCTGTTGATCTCTTCAATGGATAAACCTGTATTTTGGGAAATTACATCAGCGGGTATGCCAGAATGCTTGAAGTTACGGGCAATGGTAAGCTGGGCTTTCTTCTCACCTTCCTTGATACCTTCCGCACGTCCCTCCTGCTTCTGCCCCTCCATCACGGCTATCGTATCGCGGTAACTCTTCAGGGCATGGTCGTACTTGATACGCTCCTCACGGGTCCATGAGGCGACATCACAGGTCTCGATCAACTTCTTGAAGACCTTGTCCTTAATCTCGAAAGGATATCTGTTCAACTTCTCCATATTCTTCAGTACGTATATCCAACGTTCAAAGATACAAACAAATTAGCGTTGTACCATATTAATCCGCTGTTTTTTGCAAAATCCCTACCATACTTGTCCGCGGCAAGAATGCAAAAGCCATTCTGTACGGCCACTCTTGCCCCCTCTTCTGCTCTCAGTCTAACCTGAATTATTCATAGAAATGGATTGTTTTTTATAAAACACGAATTATCACGAATTTTACACGAATTCCTCATGAATCATTGATTCATGAAAAATACGTGTTCAATTAATGGAAATTCGTGTTAAGAAGAACAACTTAGGCTGTTCAACAGATTTGACATGAATAATATAGTTTAAATGGTGCCACAGGCTGGACAGGATGGATGTAATGGCTTCTTACAGGACAAATACATCGGTTTTAGAATCATGGAAAAGGGAGTTGCTGGAACAAAACAAATTGTTTTGTAGTGCAAGGAGACGGCTTTTGCGTCCTAAAAGATACCTTTTTTGAGAACAAAACAAATTGTTTTGTCATGGGATTCATGCGAGTTCAGAATGTAGAGAGTGTGTTTTTAGTCCCGAAGAAGAGGGGGACGAACACAAATCGCACGAATTAAACGAATGGTGATCAGCCTGTACGGCTGATCGTCCTTGAAGTCCAATAAGTCCGTAGAAATATTTATCCATCGAATCAGTCAGATCCGCATGGGTTAAACAAACACGAATTTCTGTGAATTTTCCTGATAGCATGAACTCAAATACATGTCCATGATAAGCACTTTTTAGAAAGAAAATTGATTGTATATTAACTGCTGTCATGTAACATGGGATCGTTTGATGTTACAGACCCCACCCCTGCCCCTCCCCTTGAAGGGAGGGGATCTGCTCTCGCTGTGACCACTGATTCAATGTCAATATATAGACCCTGCAAGGCATATCCCTCCCAAGGATAAGTTTAATCCAGCATAAGACAACATGTGTATTCCCTGCTCAGTAGGATGCGGAGCAGGGGATGCCGGCTGCAAGAACGCGGTCGCGGATGCTGTCAAGCTCCTCGTGGGTAGCCTTCAGCAAGTCGTGGTCGGGGGTCTCGCGGTCGATGGTATAGATCATTACCTGCTGGGGAGCGATGGTTTTTACCGTTTCGAGCCAGGGAGTCACAAATTCATCTCCTGTGTTATCCACGCTCTGACCCTCAGACAATCCTTTCATGAACATGGTCTGGATGATGACGTGTCCGTTAAAGAGTTTGAGGTTCTTGATAACCTCCTGTACATCGTATTTCCCCGTGGGACGGTCCACCTTATTTATATAAATAGGGTCGATGGTGTCGAGCTTCAGGATATTGTTGTCTATACGCATCAGGGCAGCACGTACCTCTGGCCGATGGATCATCGTACTGTTACTAAGCACCGACACCTTGGCCTTGGGGAAATATTGGTCGCGAAGGCGCAGGGTGTCGTCGATGATCTCAGGGAAATGGGGGTTGGCTGTCGGCTCTCCGTTACCGGCAAAGGTGAACACATCGGGTGTGGGACCGTGTAGCTTCATGTCCTGTAGCTTTGCTTCCAAGGCCGTGGCCACTTCCTGCCGTGTGGGCATCTTCTGGTGAGGGCGGTGGTCGGCATTGAATCCACATTCGCAGTAGATACAGTCGAAGGTACACACCTTACCATCGCCTGGCAAGAGATTGATGCCTAAGGATACACCTAAGCGGCGACTGTGGACGGGGCCGAAAATCGGACTGGGGTAGATAATCGTTGACATACTCTTTTTTTTTGTTACTGTCATCTCTTCTTTCTCAGAGACGAAAAGATTGTTGCAAAGGTAATAAAAAATGGAGAAAGGGAATGTTAAAAACCGATAAAAAGGCATGCTCGGGTATGCAATTCTTCATTCTTCATTCTTCATTCTTGATTTAAACTCGTATCTTTGCAGGCAAATGCGAGGACAGCCTGCTGTAGCGAGCTGCCGCTTGTATCGATTTTGTTGTAATACGGCCATTTACAATGGGAAAGAAAAAGAAGTCAACCCGCAACCACAGAGGATTGCAGGCAATTACTTTATGTATAAGTACGGCGATGGTGCTCATCCTTTTGGGCATGGTCGTTTTTTCCGTACTCACAGCCAAGAACCTTTCTACCTATGTCAAAGAGAACCTCACGGTTACCGTGATGTTGGCAGAGGATATGACGAACCCCGAGGCATTGCGTATGTGCAGGGAACTGCAAGGACGGCCCTATGTGAGCAGTCTGTCGTTTGTCAGCAAGGAGGAGGTGCTGGAGGAACAAAAGAAAGAGTTAGGGGTTGATCCAAGTGAGTTCGCTGGAACGAACCCCTATACCAGTAGTATCGAATTGCGGCTGGCTGCCGACTATGCCAACCAGGACTCACTGAAGTGGATCTCTGCAGAACTGAAGAAGAACTCGCAGGTGCAGGAACTGGAGTATCCGCTCGACCTGATCAATGATGTGAACAGGACGTTGAACAAGACCAACATCGTGCTGCTGGTCTTGGCTGTATTGCTGAGCATCGTCTCTTTCTCGCTGATTAACAATTCGGTGAAGTTAGGCATTTATGCACGGCGTTTCTCCATCCACACCATGAAATTGGTGGGAGCATCCTGGGGCTTCATCCGTCGACCGTTCATGAGAAGGGCTTTTTACATCGGTGTGTGTGCTGCACTGATCGCAATTCTCGTGTTGGGTGTCGGTGTCTATATGCTTTACACCTACGAACCAGGTGTGCTTGCTGTGATCACCCGTGAGGTGATGATCATTACGGCGGCTGCCGTATTGGTGTTCGGTATTCTGATCACCCTCATCTGTTCCTACTTCTCTGTGAACAAGTTCCTGAAAATGAAAGCAGGGGAGTTGTATAAGATATAGGAGCCCACCCCGGCCCTCCCAAAGGGAGGGAGAAGGGACAGGTGATTGGTCATTCGCAGCGTGAGAAGTAACAGATTCGTCTAATTCGTCTAATTCGTAGAGTAAGAAGTAACAGATTCGTCTAATTCGTCAAATTCGCAGCGTGAGAAGTAACAGATTCGTCTAATTCGTAGAGTGAGAAGTTAATAGATTCGTCAAACTCGCTGAGGGCACAGAAAGAGCCTACAGTGCAAATCATATAGTTTAAAGTTCAAAGATCAATAATATATGGATAAGAGGAATTTTGCATTTGACCGGATGAACTTCATCCTGCTGGCCGTGGGCATGGCAGTGGTGATTCTCGGTTTTATCTTAATGAGTGGAAGCGGCTCAACCGAAGAGTCGTTCAATCCGGAGATTTTCAGTACGATGCGTATCAAGGTGGCTCCGGTGGTAACATTCCTTGGCTTCGTGTCGATTGTCTATGCCATTCTGCGTAAGCCGAGGGATGGTAAGAATAGTTAGTTGAGTATAAAAACCACTTAGTTGTAGTTTATTTGATGGATTGGTTTGAAACAGTTATCATTGCCATTGTAGAGGGATTGACAGAATTCCTGCCCGTCTCATCGACAGGGCACATGATCATTACACAGAATCTGCTGGGTGTGCCGCAAGGAGACCCTTTTGTGCATGCCTTCACTTTTATTATCCAGTTTGGTGCCATCCTCTCGGTGGTGTGTCTTTATTGGAAACGATTCTTCCAGCTTGACAACACCCCTGACCCCATGGCTTTTGCCTGGTGGCAAAAACTAAAGCATAAGTATCATTTCTACTGGCTGCTCTTCGTTGGCGTACTGCCAGCTGTGGTGGTCGGCTTGGTGGCAAAGAAATCCGGACTGCTCGACTGGTTGCTCGACAGTGTGGAGGTGGTGGCCATCATGTTGGTGGTGGGAGGTATCTTCATGCTTTACTGCGACCGGATCTTCAACAAGGGCTCTGAGAAGAATCTGCTTACGGAGAAACGAGCTTTCAAGATCGGTCTTTTCCAGTGTATCTCCGTGATTCCCGGCGTATCACGATCGATGGCTACGATCGTCGGTGGTATGGCACAAGGACTGACCCGTCAGCGAGCTGCCGAGTTCTCGTTCTTCCTTGCTGTTCCTACAATGGCCGGAGCCACATTCCTCGATTTGCTCGACTTACTGAAAGATGATACCTCATGGGCTACAACACATAATATCATGATGCTGATACTGGGGTGTGTCATCGCCTTCATCGTGGCCTTACTGGCCATGAAGTGGTTCGTGGCCTTCCTCACGAAGTACGGCTTCAAGGCTTTCGGTATCTACAGGATTATCGTAGGTGGTATCATCATCGTGCTGCTGCTGACCGGTCACTCACTTGCAATGGTTGATTAAATGAATTTTCGTACAGGAGAGATTCTCTATATCGATAAGCCGTATGCCATGACCAGTTTTGGCGCCTTGGCACATATCCGTTATCTGCTGACGAAGAAGATGCGGTATAAGGTGAAGGTGGGACATGCTGGAACACTCGATCCGCTGGCAACGGGTGTGCTGGTGCTTTGTACGGGGAAGAAGACCAAAGAGATCGAAACGCTGCAGGCACATACCAAAGAATATGTTGCCACGTTGCAGTTAGGCGCCTCCACAGCGAGTCATGACATGGAGCATCCTGTGGATGCGGTGTTCCCGACATCGCAGATCACCCGTGAGAAAGTGGAGCAGGTGCTGCAACAGTTCGTGGGGGACGTGGAACAGGTACCGCCTGTGTACAGTGCTGTGTGTGTGAATGGCAAACGGGCCTATCAACTGAGTCGTAAAGGCAAGGATTTCGAGATCAATGCCAAAACCGTCAGCATAGAGAAGATCGAGTTGCTGCACTTCGACGAGGAACTGATGCAGATGAGTATCCGCGTGGTATGTGGCAAAGGTACATATATCCGTTCGCTGGCCAGGGATGTCGGTGAAGCTTTGGGCTCCGCAGCTTATCTCACCTCCCTCTGCCGTACCAGGGTGGGAGATGTGACCATCGGTCAGTGTGTCACCTTGGAACAATTCCCACAGTGGCTGAAGGAACAGGAACTGGAGGAGTTGAAGAATTGAAGAGTTGAAGAATTAATGAATCCTATAATATGAAGTTATCACAATTTAAGTTTAAACTGCCAGAGGAACTGATCGCGCTCAACCCTCCATATCATCGAGATGAGTGCCGGTTGATGGTTCTTCACCGGAAGTCACAAACAATTGATATGTACAAGAAAGATGAGAACGGCGAACCTCTCAAGGATGAGGAGGGCAATTCCGTTTTCATGGATTTCCGTAACGTACTCGACTATTTTGATGAAGGTGATACGTTCGTGTTCAACGACACGAAGGTGTTCCCGGCACGCTTATATGGAACGAAGGAAAAAACAGATGCCAAAATCGAGGTGTTCTTATTGCGTGAGCTGAATGAGGACATGCGCCTGTGGGATGTGTTGGTGGAACCGGCACGCAAGATCCGCATCGGGAACAAACTGTTTTTTGATGACAGCGGAACGATGGTGGCAGAGGTGATAGATAATACTACCAGCCGTGGAAGAACCTTACGGTTCTTATACGACTGTCCTCATGATGAGTTCAAAAGGGAACTCTATGCCCTGGGAGAGGCTCCGCTGCCTCACTATATCGTTGACCGAAGGGCTGCGACCGAAGAAGACCTGACGGATTTCCAGTGTATCTTTGCCAAGAACGAAGGTGCCGTCACTGCTCCTGCCAGCGGACTGCATTTCTCTCGTGAGATGCTGAAACGTATGGAGATCAAAGGCATCGACTTTGCTTATATCACTCTTCATTGTGCTCTGGGCAATTTCCATGATATCGAAGTGGAGGATCTGACCAAGCACAAGATGGACTCCGAGCAGATGTTCGTGACCAAGGAGGCATGCGAGATCGTGAACAATGCCAAACGCAACGGACATCATATCTGTGCTGTTGGAACAAGTGTGGTGAAAGCCACCGAGACGGCCGTGGGTACTGACAAACTTCTGAAGGAGTATGAGGGATGGACCAATAAATTCATCTTCCCGCCCTATGAGTTCGGGGTGGCCGATACGATGATCGCCAACTTCTACCACCCGTTGTCAACCTTGCTGATGGAGACAGCTGCTTTTGGTGGCTACGACTTGGTGATGGATGCCTATGACAAGGCGGTGAAGCACGGCTACCATTTCGGATGCTATGGTGACGCTATGCTGATTTTGGATGATTGATGACTCGCCTTTGGACTCACCATTTGAGAATTGACAATTGAGAATTGATCTTTTGAAACATAAGGTGTATTTAGGCTTGGGCAGTAACCTTGGTGACCGTCGGATGAATATCATGCGGGCCATCGAACTGATCGGTGAAAGGGTGGGGAGGGTGACTCAATGCTCCTCACTCATCGAGACCGAACCGTGGGGCTTCGAGTCGGAGAACAACTTCCTCAATGGTGTTATCCTTTGCGAGACCACCCTTACCCCTCGTCAGGTGTTGCGCAAAACCCAGAAGATTGAACGCGACTTGGGGCGCATAAAGAAAACGAACTCTCAACGATCAACTGTCAACAGTCAACTCTACTCAGATCGTCCCATTGATATCGATATCCTCCTGTATGATGATCTCACTGTGGATGAACCCGATCTGAAAATCCCTCACCCGCTGATGCAGGAACGAGAGTTCGTGATGATACCACTTAAAGAAATTGGCGGTTGAGAGTCAACTCTCAACCGCCAATTTCTTTAAGCGATTCGAATCCTTTTCTTACGCCCGTTAGTACCGCCGAAGCCCCTCACTCTCCAAACTAAAGCGGCCCAAAACACCGGCTTATCCGTTGAAGAAATCAATAACCTATAAACAAAAAGTGGAGAGTTTTGAAAGAGGGCACTGAAAAACCCTTCAAGTTAGGAAGGCTTCTCGATTATTAACAAAAAAGCAGATTGCATTTAACCGTTAACATGCGGATATGCAATCTGCTTTTGTTTATTCCCTTTCATATCGCAGGAT
>Ga0310697_10000951_pt1 | contig 36246 bp, 15 predicted proteins | sample 172DNAGHGlowgp2_FD_203883 | JGI IMG/M metagenome (GOLD analysis project Ga0310697, IMG submission 203883) | Sheep rumen microbial communities from Palmerston North, Manawatu-Wanganui, New Zealand - 1728 DNA GHGlow gp2 (v2) (version 2) | ecosystem: Host-associated > Mammals > Digestive system >... | reverse complement strand
TGATTTTTGCTTGTTTTTATTTGCAACACTAAGGTAAGTGAAAAATCTGATATGGTAAAATCCTGAGCAACTTTTTGTTGCTCAGGAACTTATAAAGAAAGATAAACTAAAGTGCTGCGGAATTTAGGAATTCTAGAAAGAAATTTTCTTATCAGGTCGCACCTCCCGCACCCGGCGCATTTTCAACAAAGCGGGCTTTTCGGTCCGATACTCCACGACTAATTTTCAATACTCCATGACTAATTTTCAATACTCCATGACTATTGCGCAATACTCATGGAGTATTGGGACAGGTGCGGCGGGTGCGCCGGGTGTGGCCTGTTTCATGTGATATTTTTGCTATTTCACCTTAACGATGCGGTAGCTGTCAATGGTGCGGCGGTCCTGACTGATGTTCATGCCCACGGCCCAGACGGGACGCGCGTCGGAGGCGAAGCGCACGGCGTAGTTCTTGGCTATGATCTGGTCGGTGGCCTCCTGAGCCGTCTTGCCGTATTTTAGCTCGATGATGTAGATACCATGTGGCAGCCTTAAGGCTATGTCCATGCGGCCGTCAGCGGTCTGTTCCTCAGCACTGACATCAGCGCCGAAGCCCATCAGCGCGGCGTAGATAAGTGACTGGTACAATTGCTCGTTTTGGTTCTTGTCTGTAATAGAATAAGGTATGCCTGCATACCATCGCTGTACTGTCTCGATGAACTGCTCGAAGGTGATTTCCTTGAATAGGAGGTCCTGATAGGCGTTGCCCAGTGTGTCACCGCTTCCCACATAGTCCTCCATGTAGTATTTATAGAGTGACTTGGAGAAGCCCTCGCGCACCTCGCCGTTGGGGAATCCCAGTGTGAATCTCTGAGTTATCGGATTGTACTCCTTCAGCGTCAGGTAGCCGCTTTGGAACAGCACGGGGATAGGGTCGCTGATGCGCTCCGTGGGAGCGTCGAAGCGGTCCAGTCGTGCCTTGAAGTGCTCTATCTGTTGCAGGCTGATGTTGTGCTGACGCATCACGTTGACAAGCATCGTCGGCGTGCCGGTGGAGAACCAGAAGTTCATTATGTCGCCCATCGAAAAGGCATTAACCAGACTCCACGGGCAGTAAATATCAGTCATCTCCTTCGAGAAGTGGTAGCCGTCGTACATCTCCTTCAGCTTCGCCACGATGTCGTCGTAGCTGTAGTGCAGGTTCCAGCGGGCATAGAGGCGGTTCATCTTCTCCTGCAGCAGCTCTATGTCGGGTTTCATATAGCCGAGCAGCTCCTCTTCGGTGATGCCGCAGACGGCCTCGTACTCGGGCGCGAAGGTAAGCTGCTGCAGGTTGTTCAGCTCGCTGAACACCGATAGCTGCGAGAACTTCGAGATGCCCGTCAGGAAGACGAAGCGCAGGTACTGAGCCTGCGCCTTCAGCGGCGAGAAGAGGTTGCGCACGCGGTTGCGTATGTAGTCCTGCAGCTCAGGGTCGTTAATCGAGTCGAGCATCGGCGCGTCGTACTCGTCGATGAGGATGACCACCCGCTCGTTGGTCTGGTCGTAGGCGGTCTTTATAAGTCGCGTTAAGCGCGCATCATAGTTCGTGGGGTCTGGGGGATTGACAATGCCAAACTTCTCTTCCTGCTGTTCCAATATCACATTGATGGTAGGATGTACCCGCTCCTTCTCATAGTACTTGCCGTTCGACAGGTCGAGCCGAATGACGGGATACTGCTTCCACTCCGTCTCCTTGTCATAGATATACAGCCCCTTGAACAGCTCCTTGCGCCCCTCGAAGTAGCAGCGCAGCGTGTCGACGAGCAGCGACTTGCCGAAGCGTCGCGGACGGCTGAGGAAGAAGTTGACAGCCTTCGTTGATACCATCTTCCAGACATACTCGGTCTTGTCAACATACACTGCCTGACGTTCACGTATCCAGTCGAACATCTGCACGCCTACGGCGTATCCACTCTCTTGTCTTGCTTGCTCTGCCATGTTTCCCTATAAGGTCTGTTTGTTACTACGACGGTGCAAATATAGGCAAAAAAGTTGAGATTTCATGCTTGTGGCGAAAAAAACACCAAATACGGTCAGACTTTTTTTCAGCCGGTCAGACAAAAATCCGTGTCATCCGTGCAATCCGTTGTCAATTCTTTCTTTTTAGACAGTTAGTTGCGAATGGCCTTGCGGACGTGCTGGCGGCCGTTGCCGTCGGTGTACTGCTCGATGACGAGGCCACGGCGGCTGCCCTCGGGCAGGGGCTGGCCCGTGACGGAGTAGGAGCGGAGGACGGTGGCGGCATCGTCGTCGGCAGGACGGGCGATGCTGGCGGGCACGCCCTGGGCGAACTGCCACGAGTCGAAGAAGGCGTTGGTGGAGGCGGTGAAGACGAAGTAGAGGTTGTGCAGGTTCTTAAGCTTCGCCGGGTCCACCTCGACGGTGTAGTCCTGGAAGGTCGTCGACTTGAAGTCTATAGTGGCGGCAGCCTTCGCCGACTTGCCGTCGAGACGCAGCTCGAGGGTGCCGGTGCCCTTCAGACGTGCGGTGAACGTGGTGGCACCCTGGGCGGTGAAGTCGGCCTTGCGCACCATGGTCCACGCCCCTGCCGCCATCTTCACCTGCAGGTTGCGCGAGGCGTCGTTGCCGAGGGTGCTGATGCTCGTCGGCTTGCTGACGTTGGTGAAGTCCTCGTAGCTCACGCCGCCGCTGGTGGCCATGGTCTCGGCCTGCTGCTCGACATATGGGTCGAGGTTGCGTATGGAGGCTACGCCCGTCTTGTTCATCGTCACCTTGCTGAGCTTCTGCGTGCTCTCGTTGACGGTGACCTTGTTGACACCTATGGAGCGGAAGCCGGAGGCCCCGGTGTTCATGGCCTGTTCGAGCATGACGGAGTGGAAGAACAGGTAGTAGGAGCCCGCGAACTTATGCAGGTGGGTGTGGTTGTTGCCCCATCCGAAGCCGAAGTTGCCCTCGTTGGGCACGTACTCGCCCCGGTACTCCCATGACGAGGGGTCGAGGGGTGTGTCGCTGACCATGTAGCACATGCTGCACGACGAGGGGGCGGCCTGCCCGTTGCGCCCGGCGAACTTCGTCCAGTCGTTGCGGTCGCTCCACGACGTATTATAGGTGTAGACGAAGCGTCCGCCGATGATGTTCAGCTCGCTGGCCTCGAAGAGGTAGGGTGCCGGCATGTTGACGGCGGCACCGTCGAGGGCTGTCATCGAGGGTTTCATCTTCGCTATGCGCGAGTTGCCGGGCCATAGCTTCGAGCCCGACGACTGCGGGTCGCCGCCGCCGAAGGCTATCCATCCGGTGCCGGTGCTGTCGATGACGGCTCCCGGGTCGAAGACCCAGTTACAGGGGTCCACGCCCGCCATGCCGTGGCGTATCATCGCCTTGCTGTTGGGCGAGGTGAAGGGTCCGACGGGTGTCGAGCCCTTTATCACGCCTACGCTGCCACCGCCGTTGGCGAAGTAGATGAAGAACTCCGGCTTGCCGCTGCCGCTGTTGATGCGCCAGACGGCCGACGGAGCCCACGACTGTCCGCACCACGAGCCGCAGACCTTTCCCACGTCGATGGTGCCGTGGAACGTCCAGTTGATCATGTCGTCGGTAGAGAAGACGACGAGCGACTTGATGTTGCCGTAGCCGTTGGAGCCGCTCTTCTTGTTGGCGATGAACTGCTGGTGGTCGTTGGTGCCGTAGACGTAGAGGCGTCCCTCGTAGTCTATTGCCGTGGGGTCGGCACAGAAGACGTTCGAGCTGATGGGGTTGGCATTGCCCGCCTCCTTGTAGTTGGTGGCGAGGGTCTGTGCGGTGGCTGTCGAGAGAGCCATGGCGGCAGCCGCAGCAAGGGTGATGGTACTTCTTCGCATGGTTGGTTTTTGGTTTTTAGGGCTTATTGGGCTTATGGGCCTATTGGGCTCATAGGGCTTATTGGACCCAGTGCCCTCAGTGGCTACAAAATTACTATAAAAAGCGGTAAGTGCCAAATTGCGGGGGGCGTTTTTTGCCTTTTGAGTGTCGATTTTACATTTACAATAGGTTTTGAGACATCGCGGTTAGTCGTAAGCGGGAAAATGTTTGTACCTTTGCAGCATTATCGAAAAACTATTAATGTTATCATAAAGCTATGAAGAGACTACTTACACTATTGATGATCGGCTGTGCCGTGCTGACAATGTCGGCGCAGCCGCCGAAGCCGCTGCCGTCGCTGCACGTCGAGGGCAAGTGGCTGGTCGACACACACGGAAACCACGTCGTGCTGCACGGCGTGATGGACACGCCGAGCGCGTGGTTTAACGGCGGACGATGGGGCTGGAGCTACGACGACGCCGGCCGCAAGCGCTGTCTGGACTACTTCGAGAAGATGTTCACGGCACTCGAGATTGCCAACTGCGACATTTTCCGACTGCATCTGGAACCGGCATGGACCAACGACAACAGCTACACCTATGCCGTGGCTAACGGACAGCAGCCCGAGGGCACGAGCGGCGAGGCCGACATCTCGCACTTCAACCCCGCGCGCCTGAGGAGCTATCTGCCGACGCTCTACTTCCCGCTGATGAAGAAGGCCATGAAGCACGGCATGTACGTCGTGGTGCGTCCGCCGGGTGTCTGCCCGGGTACCATACAGGTGGGCGGATACTACCAGAAGTACCTCACCGAGGTATGGGACATCGTCACGCAGAACGACTCCATACGCCGCTATGCCGGACAGATAATGATTGAGCTGGCCAACGAGCCCGTCGGTCTGCGCAACGCCGCCGGCACGAGCTCCGACAGCGACCAGAAGGCACTGCACGACTTCTTCCAGCCCATCGTCGACAAGATACGGTCGAACGGCTTCACGGGCATCGTCCTCGCACCGGGCACGGGCTACCAGTCGAACTACCGTGGCTACAAGAACTACCCCATCGAGGGCTACAACATAGGCTATGCCGTGCACGACTACCCCGGATGGTACAACTGCAGCGACGACAAGGTGGACAACGACCGTAACATCAACAAGAGCATCCAGGACAACATCAACGCCTTCAAGGACCAGGTGCCCGTGGTGGAGACCAACCCCGTCATCATCACCGAGGTGGACTGGAGTCCGCTGAAGGAGCCGCGCGAGGTGGACCACTATAACGAGTTCGGACAGCCCACGTACAAGAACCTCGGCACCTGGGCCACCGCCTCGACGTCGAAGTGGGGCCGCTGCTTCAAGGCACTGCTCGAGAAGTTCCCCAACATCTCGATGACGCTGACGCACCCGCACGACTACATTGACCTGGACAAGATGATGGAGGACCCGACGCACCCCGTGCCCGCCTTCGGCGGCAACAAGGAGGCCTGTAGCGGTGCCTGCTTCGAGTGGTACGCCGAATACATCAAGGTGGACCAGCCGCTGCCCGACTTCGCCAGCGTCCCCGTCAGCGACCAGGGAGCTAAGTACGAGAACCCCATCGTGCGTGCCGACTTCCCCGACCCCGATGTCATACGCGTCGGCGACACGTACTACATGGTGTCGACGACGATGTCGCTCTTCCCCGGTGCCACGATACTGAAGTCGCAGGACATGGTGAACTGGGAGTACTGTGCCAACCCGCTGCAGAAGCTGTCGGACGAGATGGACGGCTACAGCCTGAAGAAAGAGGCGTCGGCATACAGCTGCGGCATGTGGGCCTGCTCGATGAAGTATAACGACGGCAAGTTCTACATACTCATCAACGAGCGCCGTCCCGTGCCCGAGTGGATCCTGCAGGGATGGCTGCTCACCACGTCGAGCCCCGAGGGCACCTGGACGGCGAAGAAGCTGCCGCGCAGCTACTACGACCCGGGCATGCTCTTCGACGGCGACAAGGTGTACGTGGCACAGGGCGTCGGCAATATCTCTGTCTGCGAGCTCGACAAGAACTTCAACTTCAAGCGTGAGGTGACCATCGTCAGCGGCAGGGACGGACTGGAGGGTAGTCACATGTACAAGCGCAAAGGCAGCGACGGCAAGGACTACTACTACATCTACGCCACCTACGGCGGCTGGCCCTCGGGACAGGCCATCTTCCGCGCCACCGACCCGATGGGACCCTACGAGGAGCGCATGCTCGTCGAGAAGATCATCAACGGCAAGCCGAACACCATACACCAGGGCGCACTCATAGAAGACGTGAAGGGCAACTGGTGGACCATCATGCAGCAGGATCTCGGAGCCTTAGGCCGTTTCCCGAACCTGCAGCCCGTGAAGTGGGGCACCGACAACTGGCCCGTGGTGGGCAACAACGGCGTGCCCTACGACAGCTACACCAAGCCTGCCGCCACCGGCGACATCAGCCTGAAGCGTCTGCCTACGACCGACAACTTCCGCAGCTATCCTCTCGGCATGCAGTGGGAGTGGAACCACAGCCCCGATAATGACGGCTGGAGCCTCTTCGAGCGTCAGGGCTGGCTGCGTCTGAAGACCACATCGACATCGGCCACGCTGCCGTGGAGCCGTAACATACTGACGCAGCGCATCTTCATGAAGAAGGACAAGGTGACGACGGGTACCGTGCGGCTCGACGTGAGCCGTCTGCAGGAGGGCGACCGCGCCGGTATCTGCATACTACAGGACCCCTTCGGCGCCATCGCCGTCGAGGTGAAGGGCGGCAAGCATCAGCTCGTCTGGTGGCAGGACAAGGTGAAGGATGCCGGCTCGTCGTTCACACCCAGTGAGAAGACACAGGACGTGGAGCTCACCGACAACATCGTCTACCTGCGTGCAGCCATCAAGTACGGCGACGACAAGGCCATGTTCTACTACTCCACCGACAACAAGACATGGAAGCGCCTGGGCAGTGACACCAAGCAGTCGTTCAACCTCAGCGTCTTCTTCGGAGCACGCTTCGGACTGTTCTGCTATTCGACGAAGAGCGCCGGCGGTGTCGCCGACTTCGACTGGTTCTCCACCGAGGCCGACTTCGACGAGGAGACCATCTACCCCGCCTTCACGCCGACACTCGACGAGAAGATGTTCACCGTAACGAAGATAGCTGCCGCGAAGTCGCAGCTCGAGGCCATGATAGGAGGCTTCAGCTCGCCGGGCATCACAGCCACCTTCAAGGACAACCACAAGGAGAACGTCACCACACAGACCAACTTCGAGGCCGAGACTCCCGGCATCGTGGAGTTCCGCAGCGGACAGATGGTAGGTCTGGACCAGGGCGAGACGAACGTCACCGCCACATATACCGACCTCTTCGGCAACAAGGCGGAGACATCGTTCAGGGCAGCGTCAAGCTACTTCCCGCTCGACCCGCAGTACGTCTCGGCGAATCTCGCCGGCTCGGGAACTTACACGCGCGGCTCCGCCGCCGGAGTGATGAAGTTCCTCAGTGCCGACAGCCAGATGGGATGGGTGTTCACCAACAAGATGGACCTCACGGGATTCAAGTACCTGGTCATCAACCTCTACAACAACCAGACGGCCAAGGCCAGCGTGAACTTCTACATCACCACCAGCATCAAGGGCGCCTGTGCCTCGGTGCCGCTGAACACCACCGGCAAGCAGACCGTCATCGACCTGCAGTCGCTGACCTACACGTCGGGTAACAACAAGGGACGTGCGCTGAACCTGAAGTCGATAAACATGGTGACCTTCAAGGGCGACAGCGGCAAGAGTGTCAATCTCACCGGACTGCTGCTCACCAACGACACGAAGTACGACCCCACGGGCATCATCGACGTGGCATGGCAGCAGGCCGACAGCCAGCCGGTGAACGTCTACACAGCCTCGGGACGCCTGGTGCGCCGCGCCGTCAGCCGCAGCGAAGCCCTCAAGGGACTGCCCGCAGGACTCTACATAGTAGGGGGGCGCAAGATTGTGATTCCTTTTTAGAGGTTAGGATGTTAAAAAATACTCCGCCGGACGAGCAGTCCGGCGGAGTTTTTTTGTTTCAGAAATAAGTCTCGGCTCTGTTACAGCTGGTACTCGAGCATCACCATGGAGTAGGGCTCGAGGTCGATGCTGAACTTGTTCTTAGCCTTGACGGTCTCCTTCTGCGGAGCTATGGGCTGCTGGTCGAAGTTGTTCTCGGCATCGGGGGCACCGGCGAGGATGGTCTTCGTGGCCTGCTTCTTCAGCGAGAAACGCTTCAGGTTGACGTTGGCGGTCTTCTTGTCGGCACCGGCATTGATGAGCTTGACGTAGAGACGGCGCGTCTTGACGTTGAGGACGACCGACTGGCCGTAGTGTACGCCCTCCTGCGGCTGGATAATGCCGTAAGGGGTGTCGCCCTCGAAGGCCACGCAGTCGCCATAGAAGTACTGTCCGGCGGACTGTCCGAACATCTGCTGCACATAGTAGCTGCAGGTCAGGTAGGGACGCTCGTTGTCGAAGTAGATGAGGTCGGGATTCCAGTTGGTGGCGTTCTTGCGGGCGAAGAGCGGGGCGTAGGAGGTCATGCAGACGACGTCGCCGTTGCGCTCGACGTGCAGCAGGTAGAGGCCCTCGGCCAGTGCGTCGATGAGCTTCTTGTCCTTGGCGGCATACTCGCCCAGGTAGACCTTCGTCTTGCGGTCGCGCGGGTACTTGTCATACTGGCGGCTCTTCAGGAAGTAGTCGTTCTTCTCGTAGTAGTGCTCGTCGATGATGGGCATCTGCAGCTCCTCGGCCAGCTTCCATCCGGCCTCGTAGTCGGGGTTGCCGGGGTGAGAGCCCGGGCCGGCCGTGCCGACGATGACAATCTCGGGGTGGGCCTTCGTCACCTTATTATATATATACTTGAAGCGCTCGATGAACTCCGGCGAGATCTTCTCCTCGTTGCCCAGTCCGAGGTACTTCAGGTTGAAGGGCTTCGGGTGACCGGCGTCGGCACGCATCTTGGCCCACTTCGACGTGGCGGGGTCGCCGTTGGCCCACTCAATGAGGTCGAGGGCGTCCTGCGCCCACATGTCCATCTGCTCCATGGGGCAGGCGTCCTGGGCTTGCTCCGGCCACATGTTCCACCCGCCGTTGGCACCCTGGCAGTTCACGCCGCAGGGCAGGATGGGCACGGGCTCCATGCCGAGGTCCTCGCAGAACTGGAAGTACTCATAGTAGCCCAGCCCCATCGACTGGTGGTAGCCCCAGGTGTTCTTCAGCTGCAGGCGCTCGTGGCGCGGGCCGATGGTGTTCTTCCAGTGGTAGGTGTCCCAGAAGCCGTCGCCGCCGCCGTGTACCACGCAGCCGCCGGGGAATCGCATGAACTTCGGCTTCAGGTCGGCCAGTGCCTGGGCCAGGTCCTTACGCAGGCCGTGACCCTTGTAGGTGTCCTGCGGCATGAGCGACACGTCGTCCAGGATGACGTCACCCTCGTTGAGCATCAGCAGCTGCAGGGCCGCATTCTTACAGTCGGCAGTGGGCGTCAGCGTAGCCTTATGCTCGTGCAGGCGGTAGAAGCGGTTAGGCTGCTCAGGCTTTTGCCCCTCGGTCAACGCCACGTCGCGGATCACCTCAATGACGGTGTCGCACAGCAGCTTCGGATCCCGGCCCCAGCCCTGAGGCTCTACGAGTGCGATGCGCATCGTCATGGGCTTGTCGCCACTGTTGACCATGCGCACGGAGAAGTCGTACTTCTGGCCCGCCTTCACCACGATGCCGTCGAAGCCGTCGTTTTGCAGGCCGAAGCCCTTCCAGCCTTTATAGTCCTTGAACTCCTTCACGCGCTCAGCGTGCAGCCTCATTTGGGTGCTCGACTGGTAGAAAGTCCTCGAGGCAGCCCCGGGCCTGTCCTTGGTCGTTGGCTGGATGTAGCCTAATGAGTGGCCGGGGCGGATGACCTTCCACGCGGTGGCGGGGCCCCAGCCGTCCCTCTCGTTGGCGTTGAACTCGAAGGAGCCGTTCTGCAGCAGTTCGGCGTAGAGGCCGCCGTCGGCCGACGAGGAGATGTCCTCGAAGAAGATTCCGATAAGTTCGTCACTGATGGCCTTGCCGCCCTTCGGGGCGTTCATAGGCTTCTGAGCCGCGCTGAGGCTCAGCGTTGCTGCCGCCATGACGGCGGCGAGTGTTGTTCGTTTGTTCATGTGAGTTACTTTTGGTTTTTTGGTTATTGTGCTTTTTTTAGTTGCGGCAAAGGTAAGTAAATAAAACGAGAAACGAGAAACGGGCGGCGACATTTTTGTTGTTACGACGGCTTTTTTCGCTGCTATGCTACAAACAGAAAAGCCTTGGAAACATCTTCAAAGCCGCGGCAACTGCTTTTTTGCTAATTTTGCAGCGTTAAAAAGAAACGACAAACAAGCTTGTAAAGGATATGAAAAAGAAATCACTTTTGATTGGGGTGCTGTTGGCCACCCTGCTCACGAAAGCAAATGCCGACGTAGACCCGAACTTCTACATCTACCTCTGTTTCGGACAGTCGAATATGGAGGGTAACGCTCAGCCCGAGGCGCAGGACAAGACGGGCATCGACGAACGGTTCCAGATGATGGCGTGCGTCAACTTCAGCAGTCCATCAAGGACGATGGGCGAGTGGTATAAGGCCACGCCGCCGCTGGTGCGCCAGGGCACGGGCCTGGGTATGGCCGACTACTTCGGTCGCACGATGGTGCAGCAGCTGCCCGACAAGAAGATCGGCGTCGTCGACGTGGCTGTCGGCGGCACGAAGATCGAAGGTTTCATGCAGTCGGAGGTTTCCAAGTACATTGCCTCGATGAACCCGTCGTCGGAAGGCTGGCTGATAAACTACTTCAAGGCCTACGACAACGACCCGTATAAGCGGCTTGTCGACATGGCGAAGATTGCCCAGCAGTCGGGTGTCATCAAGGGCATACTGCTGCATCAGGGCGAGAGCAACAACACCCAGCAGGACTGGCCGCAGAAGGTTAAGAAAATCTACGACCAGCTGATGAAGGACCTGAACCTCGACCCCGCCGAGGTGCCGCTGTTCGTCGGCGAGATGGTTACCCAGGCCGTCGGCGGTGCCTGCTGGGGTCACAACGCTGTGATAGCCAACGTGCCGAACGTCATACCCAACTCCTACGTCATCTCCTCAAAGGACTGTCCGCAGGCCGGCGACGGGCTGCACTTCAACGCCCTCGGCTACCGCATGATGGGTCGCCGCTACGCCGCTGCCGCACTGGCACTGATGGGTGTCGACATGCCGTACTTCTCGTTCCTCGACGGCGACTTCCTGCCGAACACCAACTGCACGTACGACGCTAAGACACGTACCATGACGGCAGCGAAGACTGGCGGCATGATGTCGTGGACTTACGCCAACGCCGCCAACTGGTCGGACTCGAAGTATCTCGTCGTCAAGCTGAAGGAGAAGCAGACGGCTAACGCCGAGGTGATACTCTTCAAGACGGCATCGGCATCGGGACACCGTGAGGACATCGGCGACCGCACTACGATGGTCATCGACCTGCAGCACCTCAACGGTGGCTCCGACGCAGCGAAGGTCTTCAAGGTGGGCTTCCGCGCCAAGCAGGCCGGCAAGGTGGTCTTCGACGACGTCTTCCTCTCTAACGACGAACAGTACGGCGAGATAGTCGCCGTAGGCAGCGTCAAGGGCGACGCCGTCCGTCCGGCAAGTGTCTACAGCCCCTCGGGTGTACGCCAGCCGGAGATGCAACGCGGTCTGAACATCGTTGTCGGCCAGGACGGCCAGGCACGGAAGGTAATTGTTGATTAAGCATACAATAAGCACTATGAAAAGAACTGTAATACTGTTGTCGCTGCTCTTGGCAGCACTTATGAGCATTACGGCGCAGCAGCGCCGACCCATAGACTCTCAGCACCCGATGTGGCTCGTACACATCGACGTATGGAACTCTGCCGACCCGCAGAAGATTATCGACCTCATACCCGACGACATCAAGCCCTACGTGGTGATGAACCTGTCGCTGTCGTGCCAGTTCGACACAAAGACCGGGATGTACCGCATGCCGCGTAATGCCGTGCGGACATATAAGTCGTGGGCATCGGTGTGCCAGCTGAACAACATGTGGTTCACCTGCCAGCCGGCATCGGGAGGCCATACACACATACAGGACAACGACCTGGAGACCTTCGAGTACTTCTTCAAGACATACCCGAATTTCCTCGGATGGAACTATGCTGAGCAGTTCTGGGCCTTCGGAGATGCAGGAGACCTCAGCTCGCAGACGAAGTCCAGCCGCTGGAACCTCTTCGCCAACCTAGTGGAGATGTCGCACAAATACGGCGGCTTCCTCACCGTGAGCTGGTGCGGCGGCATCTACCACTTCGACACCGACCCCATTGCCGAGCTGAAGACAGAGCCGCGCTTCCTGGAGGCATGCCGGAAATACCCCGAGGCAATGGTGTTCCTCTATAAGTACACCCACTGCAGCAGCTTCTACAATAACGAGAGCGTATGCTTCGGACCGTTCATCTCGGGACTGACGAAGAACTACGGCGTGCGCTACGACAACTGCGGATGGAACGACATGCTCTCGAAGCTCCTCGGCGAGAACCACGGTAAGAAATACCCCGGCTCGGCAGGCATAGGAACGGTCATGGAGCAGACATGCGTCAACGGCGGTGCCGTCTGGGACGGACCGGAGCTCATCTGGACCGAGGACTTCAGCGGACCGTCGGAGACAACCACCACAGACGGCTACAAGCGCAGGAGCTGGACGACGTTTGCCAACTTCAAGGGCATCTGGCTCGACATGTGGCGGCGCATCATTGACGGTACGATGTACATCCCTTCGCGTGAGGAGGTGGTGGCGAAGACGAAGGCAGTCATCGTCCACGACGGTGCTAACGACTTCAAGGTTCCCGATGCCCTCTACGACGGCCTGTACAAGGTCACCGACCCCGGCAACCCCGGCAACGGCCGTCTCGGCGACAACCTGTGGTATCTGAAGTCCACAGGCCGCTACGGTGCCATCCCGATGGTGACGGGACTCTACGACGATGCCGCCAAGGCCATCCCCGTCCAGGTGAAGAAGTCGGCGTACTCCTCTCGCTGGGGTACCCAGTCGAAGAAGGTCAGTGAGTTCAATGAGCTTTACCCCGTGGTATCGACGGGCGACCTCTACGTCAACCGCTATCACAACCAGCTGGTGACGTACACACCGTACACCTATCTCAACAAGAAGAAGACGGCATCGGGTGTGATACCCCTGCAGTACAACACCTGCGAGTCGATGACACTGACGTGGGGAAAGCTGTCGAGCGGCATCGTCCGCGAGTATGCGGACCACATAGACTTCTACCTGAACAACTACCGCAGCGACTCCACCGCACAGCAGACAGACCAGATAGTCATCAACGGTGTCACCAAGGAGCCGTCATGCACTCTGACGAAACCCACGACGGGGGCAACAGGCCATAATGCCAGCCTTGCAACTAAGGAGTACGATGCCGAGAAGCAGACGTACACCTTGAGCGTCAAGCACATGGGACCCGTCATCCTGAGGGTGGACTGCTCGGGCAATGCTACCGACAGACTGACCGACGTGCTGCCTGCCAAGGCTCTCGAGATACCACAGCAGCCACAGCCCTTCCGCGGACCGGTGGTCATCGAGGCGGAGGACATGGACTACAAGGATGCCTCCAACAACCGCACAAACTCGGGCTGGTGGGCACAGGACATGAAGGACTTCGCCGGCATGGGATACATCACGTTCAATGCCTCTACAGGAGCCGCTCTGCGCCACTACCTGACGCTGGCCGAGGGTGGCGACTACAACATCGTCATACGCTACTGTAACAGCAGCAAGGCCGGCAACATCAAGGTGACCGTCAACAGCGTAGGACAGACAGCCGCCATCGAGAAGGTTGCAAAGAACGACTGGCGCGAGGTCGTAGTGCCGGTGACGCTGCGCGAAGGCAAGAATACGTTGCTGGTGCAGAACACCGGTGCCATATCGATGATCATTGACCAGGTGACATACGCTCCCGCTGAAACGCCGAAGGAGAAGTATGCAGTGACAGTACGTGAGGCTGACTTCGGACGCATCGTCGCCGATGTGGACTCGGCAGTGGCCGGCCAGACGGTGACGCTGACTGTCATACCCGACGAGGGCTACGCCATAAAGCAGCTACGCGTCGTCAACTCAGTATTCTTCACCCAGGGAAAGACCATCAACCTGCCGGTGAGCGGCAACACTACGACGTTTGTGATGATGGACGAGAACATGACCATCGAGCCGGCATTCTACGACACTAACGCGCTGTATGAGCTCGACTACACCAATACCGCCAGCGGTTCGCTGCCTGTGGGATGGCGCACTACCGACGGCACATCAGTGCGTAACTACCCGTACTCCGACAGCAGCGGTCCGCGCACCTTTGCCGGTCTCGTCGGCTACCAGGGCAAGGCTCTCTACTGGCGCTCCACGAGTGCTGAGTACGGCCGTCTGTCGGCCTATCCCCTCAACCTCAACCCCGGCGACTATGAGCTCGTCTTCGTCATGGCGGCATGGAAGGGTACTCCCACCTATCAGGCACGTGTACTGACAAGCACCGGCAGTGCCGTCAAGGCGACGGCCACGCTGACAGCCAAGCCGAACATCAACGGCAACTATGCCGGCGACATCTCTTCGGCAGAGCGTATAACACTGCCGTTCACCGTTACGACAGCAGGTAAGTATATCATACAGTTCCGCGAGGTGGGCAGCGGCATGCAGGAGTTCCTGCTGGCAGAGTGCCGTTTGCGCAAGGCTACCACGACGGGCATCAGTACCGTTGGCAACGGCAGGACCGTCACTGAGGGCATCTACAGCCCGTCAGGACTGCGTCTGCAGAAGTTGCAGCATGGTCTGAATATCATCGTCGGAAAGGACGGAAGGACACGCAAGGTTATTGTTGATTGATTTGACTTTCTCAAAAACTGAAGCGTCCCACGGCAGCTGCCGTGGGACGCTTTTTAGGTTAATGGTTAATGGTTGAGACTATTTGTTAGTGGTTCCTGAAGTTCCACTTCGCATTGTCAGAGGCGAAGTCCCACTCTGCGAGTGTCGGTGTGGAGTCGGCTATGCTGTAGAGGCAGTAGCGGGTGTTGATGCCGTCCTGTCCGGGTATGCGCTTCGGCATGATGCGGAAGGTGCCGTCGGTGCACTGCTCTATGCGCCACAGCTGCTCGTCGGCACCGCTGAAGGCTGCCGTCGTCGTGAGCTCCTTGTTGGCGGTGGCGGTGAGGGCGCGGTCTGTACCCTCGATGGTGATCTTGAAGTAGGGGTTGCTCAGGTATCCGCCGGCCTCGTTGACCGGTGTGACGGTCCACCGCTGGTGGGGCCGGAACATATAGTCGCCACAGCGTACGGCGATGTCGCCCTCGGGCCACATGGCCTTGACCTGGTCGAGAGTCTGGTTCTGGACGGGCTGCGGCGGGGCAGCGTTGGCCTGAGGTCTGCCGAAGCCGCCGGCACGGGCGACGTTCATGCGCACGAAGTCGACGGACAGCTCCAAGGCGTAGCCGCGGCGCTCGGACTCTATCTCGAAGGTGCCGCCCTTGAACTTCTCGCCGCCGACGGGCCATCCGTTCTTCCACAGCAGCGGGTGAACGGCGAGGACGGAGCGTCCGCCCTGGTCGAAGTCGGCCTCCCAGTGGAACGACATCACCTCGACACCCTCGTCGACGATGGTACGTCCGAAGTGTCCGGCACCAGTCTTGCGGTCGCCGGCAGCGATGACCATCTTGCCGCCGCCGTGGTACATGTCGCGACCCACATTATCTATATATGGGCCCTCGACACTCTTCGAGCGTCCGACGACGATATTGTAGGTGGAGTTGACACCGTCGCAGCACGTGCCGTGGGTGCCTAAGAGGTAGTACCAACCGTCGCGGTAGATGAGGTCAGTGGCCTCGCAGTCGATGGCGATGTCCTTCTCCTTGTTGCCGCTGACGCGGAAACCCGTGGCGGGGTCGAGTTCTATGAGACGTATGGTGCCGAAGTAGGTACCGTAGCTCACCCACAGCCGTCCCGTCGTGGGGTCGAGCATGATGCCCGGGTCGATAGCATCCTGGTCCTCCATGCCGTCGGAGGCGCACACCTCGACGGCGGTGCTCCACTTGAAGTCGGGCGACTTCGGGTCGAGAGTCTTGTTCCACATCGTCAGGATGCGGCCGCTGTGACCGCCGCCGAGTCCGCCACCGGTGGCTCCGTAGATGCAGAGGTATCGGTCGCCGATCTTGATGATGTCAGGAGCTGCACCGCCGCCCGGGCGTTCCGCGCCGCTGTGCCACGACCATCCGTCGTCGGAGATGATGCCTCCGCCGCCTGTGCCGAACGTGTAGTACTTTCCGTCGCACTCGGCGAGCGTCGACGGATCGTGTATGAATGGTGCGCCTATCTGCGCACTAACGGGACTGCATAGTGTACACAGTATTGTGGATATGCCTATGAGATATTTCGTTTTCATATTGATTCGATATTTCGTTCTGTTTCTGTTTCGTTATTACGTTATTACGTTGCTGCGTCATTTCGCTACTTCGCTGCTGTCGTCACACTGAAGTTTTTCACAGGGTTGCCCTTCTCGTCGATGAAGCGTACGCAGAAGTCGCTCATGCCCGGGCCGTTGATGATGGCACCGCGCAGGATGTTACGCCCCTTCTTCAGTGTCAGGCGCTGCGAGACGGCATCGTCCTTGACCATGCGGCGGTCGCCGCTGAGCAGCAGCGTCTCCTCGCCGTTGAGCCACCACATGGATGCGGAGTTCGAGCCGACGGCGAGACGGACGTTCTCGATGTCCTCGGGACAGTCGATGACGGTGACAGCCCAGAAGAGCACTCCGTAGACCTTCGTGCCCCACTTGTCGGCGAAACGGAAGAGCTTGACGTTCATGTTCTCGCTGTCAAGGGCGTGCCAGGTGAGGACCTGCTTGACGGTCTTCACCTGCGGGCCTTCGGGCATCTGCTGCATGCCGCGTCCGAAACCGGCAGGTGCCTGCTCCTGCTTGAAGACAGCCTGCACCTTTTGGCCGTCCTTCGGCACTATGGTCTGCTGGCCCTTGAAATAGTCGCGGTAGAAATGCTCGCGGAGGTAGGAGTCGGTGAAGACGGTGTTGCCGCTGTTAGGCTTGTCGATGGGCTCGAGCAGCAGCCAGCGGCGTATGAAGCCCTCGTCGTCGGGCTGTGCCGTCGGCGTGGTGACTTTCGAGAAGTACTTCGGACGGTTCTTGAAGCGTATGTTGTCGACGCTGAGAGCTCCGTTGCCCTCGTTGGTGATGACGAGGTCGGTGACTCCCTTCGGCTGGTATTCGAGCGTGGCGGTCTGCGTGAGCCACTGGTTACGCTGGTCGCGGTTGAAGCGCATCATCTGGGCTGCGCCGCCGGCGGGGGGCTCCGGCGGGCGGACGTTCAGCTTGAAGCGTGCCAGGACGCGTCCTGCTGCGGTTTTCTCGCGGATGGCAAACTCAGTGTCGTCGGCAGCCTTGACGCTGATGATGAGGTAGCCGTCGGTGACAGGGCTGAAGTCGACGTCGTTATAGCGTAGCCACGAGCCTTTCGCGGGCAGTGTCGCCTGGTAGCTGCGGAAGGTGTTGGCGGTGTCGATGAGACTGGTGGTGACCCCCTCGGAGGCAGCACTGTAGCGGTCTATCTCTATCTTCTCCGTGGCGCGGTTGATGCCCACGCCGCGCATGGTCTGCTTCACCTCCTGTATGGTGCCGTCGGCATTGAAGTAGAGCTTCTCGATGCAGGCGGAGCGGCGTTTGTCGTCGTTGGGCGAGAAGTAGTTGTGGTGGTAGAAGAGGTACCACTGTCCCTGGTAGTTGACGATGCTGTGGTGGTTCGTCCAGCAACCGTTGGGCTGCTCGGCCATGATGAGGCCCTTGTACTCGTAGGGACCCATGGGGTTCTTGCTCATGGCGTAGGCGAGCACCTCGGTCTTCTCGCGGACATAGGGGTAGGTGAGGTAGTACCAGCCGTTGGCCTCGAAGGCGAAGGGACCCTCTGCCTGCCGGTTCGGCAGGTCCTTGAGGCAGTGCACGCCGACCATCTCCATCTCGCGGTTGCCGAACTTCACGGTCTCACGAGGGTTGTCGTCGGCGAGTTCAATCATGTTCGGCTTGAGCTTGGCGCAACGTCCGTTGCCCCAGAAGATGTAGGCGTTGCCGTCGGAAGCCTGCAGCACGCATGGGTCTATGCCGTTGATACCCTTGATAGGCTCTGGCTGAGGCACGTAAGGTCCTTCGGGGCGGTCAGCGATGGCCACACCCACGGCGAAACCGCCGCCGGCCTTCGGTGCCGAGGGGAAGTAGAAGTAGTACTTGCCGTTGCGCTCGACGCAGTCGGGGGCCCACATCGAGTAGGAGTCGGGGCGCACCCAGGGCACCTTGTTCTGTGTCACGATGACGCCGTGGTCTGTCCAGTCGGTGAGGTTGTCGGACGAGAAGACGTGGTAGTCTTCCATTGAGAACCAGTCCTGGCGTGTCCCTGCCGGCGGCATGATGTCGTGAGACGGGAAGAGGTAGACACGTCCATTAAAAACCCTCGCCGTGGGGTCGGCAGTGAACTGGTCTCTGATGATGGGGTTTTGCGCCGTGGCGAGCAGTGGTACTGCCAACAGCGCGAGTGTTAAGGTTTTCTTCATAAGCTGTTATTGGTTTAGGATGTTCAATGCATAATTGTCAATGCAAATATAGGAAGAAAAATTTTAACTGCCATGTCTGGTGCTTCCTTTTGCCCCCGATGTGACGCAGAGAAAAGGATATGCAACAAATCTGTAACCTTAAGAGTCGTTGAAGTAGTATCTTTGCATCTGAAAAGTACTAACCTCAAAAGATTGATTATGCGACGCACACTAATCTTAACCACTATCCTGTCGGCAACGTTGACAGCTGCCGCACAGACTCTTCCGTACCAGAATCCTAACCTCACGGCTCACGAGCGTGCCGTGGACCTCTGTTCACGTCTGACCCTCGACGAGAAGGCGAAGCTGATGCTCGACGAGAGTCCCGCTATTCCGAGGCTGGGAATAAAGAAGTTTTTCTGGTGGAGCGAGGCACTGCACGGTGCCGCCAACATGGACCACGTGACGGTCTTCCCCGAGCCCGTGGCGATGGCAGCATCGTGGAACCCTGACCTGCTGTACAAGGTGTTCGACGTGGCATCGACGGAGTTCCGTGCACAGTACAACGAGCGTATGTACCGGGGCTCGGGCGAGGATGAGAAGTTCCACAGCCTGTCGGTATGGACGCCTAACGTCAATATCTTCCGCGACCCGCGCTGGGGACGCGGACAGGAGACCTACGGCGAGGATCCGTACCTGACGAGTGTCATGGGCACACAGGTGGTGCGCGGTCTGCAGGGACCCGAGGACGCGAAGTACCGTAAGCTGTGGGCATGCGCCAAGCACTATGCCGTGCACAGCGGACCGGAGTACACGCGGCACTCGGCGAACCTCACCGACGTGACACCGCGCGACATGTGGGAGACCTACATGCCGGCCTTCAAGACACTGGTCGAGGATGCCAAGGTGCGTGAGGTGATGTGCGCCTACCAACGGCTCGACGATGACCCATGCTGCGGCTCGCAGCGGCTGCTGCAGCAGATACTGCGCGAGGAGTGGGGATTCCAGTATCTTGTCGTCAGCGACTGCGGTGCCGTGAGCGACTTCTACACCTCGCACAAGTCGTCGTCGGATGCCGTACACGGCTCGGCCAAGGCTGTCCTGGCGGGCACCGACGTGGAGTGCGGCTACGGCTATGCCTACCGCAGCATTCCCGAGGCGGTGCGCCGCGGCTTCATCACCGAGAAGGAGGTCGACAAGCATGTCATCCGTCTGCTTGAGGGACGTTTCGACCTCGGCGAGATGGACGACCCGTCGCTCGTAGAGTGGTCGAAGATCCCGTACAGTGTGATGTCGAGCAAGGCACACCGCCAGTTAGCCCTCGACATGGCGCGCCAGACCCTGGTGCTGCTGAAGAACGGCACTGCTGCCGCAGGCTCGCAGCCTGTGCTGCCGCTGAAGGCGGGCAGCGAGAGGATAGCCGTCATCGGTCCTAATGCCGACAACGCACCGATGATGTGGGGGAACTACAACGGCATGCCTAACAGTACGGTCACCATCCTCGACGGTATCTGCAACCTGTTGAAGGTGAACAGTGATAAGATAAAGACGAAGGGCAACGCAAAGCTCTTCTACACGCCGGGCTGTGACCTGACCTACGACCAGACGATGCTCTGCCTGTTGGGCAGCGACTGCAGCTTCGAGGGCAGGAAGGGTCTCAAGGGCACCTTTTGGAACAATCGCGAAATGAGCGGTAAGCCCGTCACCACGCAGTACTACACCACACCGTTGGCCGTCACCACCGCCGGCATGCACAATTTCGCGCCGGGCGTGAACCTCGAGGCATTCTCGGCAAAGTATGAGACGACGTTCGCCCCCAAGGAGTCGGGCGAGTACGTCGTCAATGTCGAGGGCTGCGGCAGCTTCGAGATGTACATCAACGGCGAGCAGAAGTTCCGTCACCGTATATGGCGCACCACACCCAACCGTGTCGTCATACAGGCTGAGGCCGGGAAGAAATATAATATAGAGGTACGCTTCGCGCACGTGCACACGTACAACGCGAACCTAAAGATCAACGTGGCTAAGGAGCAGCCCATCGACTACCAGGCTGTCATCAGCCAGCTGAAGGATATCGACAAGGTGATCTTCGTAGGTGGAATATCGCCGGCTCTCGAGGGCGAGGAGATGCCTGTCGACATCGAGGGCTTCAAGGGAGGCGACCGCACCAGCATAGAGCTGCCCGCCGTACAGCGTAACTTCCTCAGTGCACTGAAGGATGCCGGCAAGACCGTCATCTTCGTCTGCTGCTCGGGCTCGGCAATAGCACTGACACCCGAGACCAGGAGCTGCGACGCCATACTGCAGGTGTGGTACCCGGGACAGGAGGGCGGCACCGCCGTCGCCGAGGCACTCTTCGGACAGCTGAACCCCAGCGGCAAGCTGCCCGTGACTTTCTACCGCTCCGACAGTCAGCTGCCTGACTACGAGGACTACTCGATGAAGGGACGCACATACCGCTACTTCGACGACCCGTTATATGCCTTCGGCTATGGACTGTCGTACACCACCTTTGAGGTACGCAACGGCAAGGCCGAGGTGAAGAAAGACGGCAACGGCACGGTGAAGGTCGACGTCGCCAACACCGGACGGCGCGACGGAACGGAGACACTGCAGCTGTACATACGCAACCTGCAGGATGCCGACGGACCGCTGAAGTCGCTGCGCGCCTTCCAGCGTGTCAGCCTGAAAGCCGGCGAGACGAAGACCGTAGAACTGCAGCTGACACCTAAATCGTTCGAATTTTTCGATACTGAGACGAATACCATGCGCACGAAGCCCGGCCGCTATCAATTGCTCTATGGCAACAGCTCGCGCACGGCAGACCTGAAGACCATAGTAGTCGAACTGTAACATTTTCTCTTTTTATACTCTTTGAGAGGGCCTTTCCCGTGCTTGCTGACACAAATTGTAACATTTGTGAAACAAACGGAAAAGGCTTTCTTATGAATATGTAGTTTCTTTGCAACGTGAAAACTGAAACCTTAAAACCATAATAATTAATTAACCAAAACGTAAACCTATGAACTTATTGTCAAACAAAAAAACATGGATGCTCGGAATGGCTCTGACAGCAGGATGTGCCATACCCGTGCAGACGATGGCTGTCACGGCAGGTGCCGAGACAACCGTCATGCAACAACAGCAGACAAAGCGAGTGTCGGGACGTGTCAGCGACAGTCAGGGACCGCTCATCGGTGCCACGGTACAGGAGAAAGGTACGAAGAACGGTGTCGTCACCGACCTCAACGGACGCTTCACACTCGACGTGAAGGCCGGCGCTACGCTGCAGATCTCCTTCGTCGGCTATGAGTCGGTGGAGGTGAAGGCAGACGGAAACCTCTCGAACATCGTGCTCAACGAGGATGCCAACACACTGAACGACGTGGTGGTCATCGGCTACGGCGTGCAGAAGAAGAGCGACCTCTCGGGTGCTGTGGCCTCTGTCAGCGGCGAGTCGCTGAAGAACCTCTCCACCGAAGATGCCGGTGCTGCCCTGCAGGGAAAGGTCACCGGTGTGCAGATCATCAACAGCGGCTCCCCCGGTGGCGGCGCTGAGATCCGCGTCCGTGGTTACTCGTCGAACTCAGGAAACGTTGGCCCGCTGCTCATCGTCGACGGTCTGAAGGTTGACAATATCCAGTATCTGGACCCGCAGATGATTGAGTCGATGGAGATTCTGAAGGATGCTGCCTCGGCAGCCATCTACGGTGCTCAGGCTGGTAACGGTGTCGTACTCATCACTACTAAGTCTGGTGCTGAGAGCGGCGGACGTGCCCTCGTCTCATACAACCTGCAGCTCTCCTCGCAGTCGTTGGGCAAGAAGGCCGACCTCTTCGATGCTACCACTTATAAGGAGTATCACACATACCTGGGTGATGTAGGCTCCGACCTGCTGAATACCGATGTCGACACCGACTGGTACGACGAGGTCTTCGAGTCGAGCATGAACTTCCGTCATAACCTGACCGTCCAGGGCGGCAACCAGAAAGGACACTTCCTCGCCGGTCTCGGTATCGTCAACAACGACGGTATGGTGAAGGGCGACAAGGATGTCTACAAGCGTTTTACCGCTCAGGTCAATGCCGACTACAAGATAAACAACTGGTTGAAGGTGACGAACAACACCTCTGTCGAGAAGTGGAGCCGCAAGGCCGTGGGTAACGGCTATGCCTCGTTCCTGAACTCGGTGGTGTCCATCGACCCGCTGACACCGGCATACCGCTACTCTAAGGACGACCTGCCCACGAATATGCAGAACGTGCTCAATGACCCGACGCATGCCTACCACGACTACCTGATGTACGCCCCGGGCTCGACGGATGCCAACCCCATCTGGTACGGTACCTCGAAGATTCAGGAGGATGCCACCGGTAACCCCTTGGCACAGCGCGACCGCATCGACTCCAAGAACAGCGGACTAAGCGTGCGCGGTACACTATCTGCCGACATCACACCCGTGAAATGGCTGACCTACACCTCGCGTCTGGGCTACCGTATATATCAGGGCAACGGCCACAGCTACAGCAGCCCCTACTGGCTGTCGACGATGGCTTACAGCGACAGCTACTCCATCGCTGCCAACACCAACGCCAGCCTCTACTATCAGTGGGAGAACTTCGTGAACTTCAACAAGTCGTTCGGCAAGCACGACATCGGCGCAATGGCCGGTATGTCGTTCACCAAGAACCACTGGGACAACTCCAGCATATCGTCGTCGGACACGAAGCCTATCCTCGAGGGCGACGCTGCACCCAACTACCGCTATATCGACTTCCTCAATGCCAACGGTAAGTCGCACCTCTCGGTGAACAACCTGCCTGGTGACGCCACCGAGCTGTCATACTTCGGTCGTCTGTCCTACTCCTACGACAGCCGTTACTACTTCCAGTTCAATATCCGCCGCGACGCATACGATGCCTCGAAGCTCTCGAAGGACAAGCGCTGGGGTACCTTCCCCTCTGTCTCGGCAGGATGGACCATCAGCAATGAGCAGTTCTTCAAGGATGCCGTCAGCACCGACATCGTCTCCTTCCTGAAGCTCCGTACTTCGTGGGGCCGCAATGGTAACATCAACGTCCTCAGAGACTATAAGTACAACTCTACGGTGGCCATCGGCGGATACTATAACTTCGGCGATGAGGCAACGACAGGCGGTTCCATCAGCGGTTTCGCCAATCCCGACCTGACATGGGAGACATCGGAGCAGACCGACTTCGGTATCGATGCACGCTTCCTGAAGAACCGTCTGACGTTCGGCTTCGACTGGTATCGTAAGATGACGAAAGACCTGCTCATCAACATCCAGCCGTTCCCGGAGATCGGCTTCAGCACCGCAACGTTCAACTCGGGTGAGGTGCTCAACACCGGTGTTGAGTTCGAGATCGGATGGCGTGACAGCTTCGGCGACCTGAAGTACGGTGTCAGCACCAACTTCTCGACACTGAAGAACGAGGTCAAGGCCGTGAACAGCATCCTCCCGCGCTATAACGAGACGGGTATCAGCGGATTCAACAACAAGCTGCAGCCCACCTTCGAGGCAGGACATACCATCTGGTACTTCCGTGGCTTCAAGTATGCCGGTGTCAATACTACAACAGGTCGTCCGCAGTACTATGACAAGGACGGACAGATTACCGAGGCTCCCACCGACGACGACAAGCAGGATCTCGGCTCGGGTATTCCTAAGTTCACCTATGGCATCACCATCAACCTGGAGTACAAAGGCTTCGACTTCACCGTCTTCGGTACTGGTGCTGCCGGCAACAAGATCTACAACCTCATGGTATCGGCAGACCGTCCACGCCTGAACGGTATCGACACCTACTGGAAAGACTCCTGGAAGCAGGCTGGCGACAACACCAAGTATCCTGACATGAAGGCTGTCTCCACAGACTGGACCTTCTATAGCTCGAGTGCCGCCGTGTTCAACGGCTCGTACTTCAAGTTCAAGCAGATACAGCTGGGTTACACCCTACCGTCACACCTCACGAAGATGGCTTACCTCAACTCGGTGCGCTTCTCTGTCTCGCTCGACGATTTCTTCTGCATCACCAGCTATCCCGGTGCCGACCCCGAGACATCGTCGCTTAACAGCGGTGCTTCGCGCGGTTTCGACAATGGTAACTATCCCACACCAAAGAAGGTCGTCTTCGGTTTAAATGTCACATTCTAATCAATAATAGGAGAACAACGATATGAAAAAGATATATTTAGTCGCTTTGCTGGGTGCCGCCTGCGGCTTCACGGCATGTGAGGACAAACTGGATATCGAACAGAAGGGTGTCGTGTCGACGGCAGACTTCTACAAGAACGATGCCGACTGCGAGAAGGCTCTCGCTGCTGCCTATGAAGGCTTTATGATAAACACCGTGGGACGTACCACCATACCTAACGGCCCTGGTATCTATACTCCTGCCAAGGTGCTGGCCAACCACCCCGGTGACGATGTGAACTACGGCGGCGGCAACTACGGCGACCATGAGTTCGGCGGCACAATCGACGAGTTCCGCTACGACCACACACCGGAGGCCATCAACTTCCACTACCGTGGACTGTACCTCTCGATCTATAACGACAACCTCGTCATCAACTATTTCAAGGACGGTACCACTGCATTCCAGAAGCAGGCTGTAGCAGAGGCAAAGGTGCTACGCGCCTACAACCACTTCCTGCTGGCATGCTACTGGGGACAGCCGCCACTGGTCGACGACCTGCTCTCACCCGACGTGGTGCCCGACAACACCGAGATGACACAGAAGGAGTTCTTCGAATGGGTGGCAAAGCAGTGCGAGGAAGCACTGCCCGACCTCACCGAGCGTACGAGCACGGCGGACAAGGAAGGTACCTACCGTGTGACGAAGGGCTTCGCCAACGCCCTGGCAGGCAAGGCCTATCTCTTCGCCGGCAAGTATGACGAGGCGAAGACAGCCCTGAAGCGCGTCATCGACTCGGGCAAGTACGCCCTTGTCTCCGGCGACGACTACATGAACCTCTTCCATGTCGAGGGCGACGGCTGCCCAGAGAAGATCTTCGAGATCAACATGCGCTACAACTCTGCCGCCGGCGAGTGGAGCACTGGCAGCGGACTGGGCCATCTGCACCATTCTACATGGATGGAGGCCAACTGCTTCAACTGGCGTGCCGGTAACTTCAAGGTGAACCCGGCCAGCAAGTATATCGGCGGCTGCGACGGATGGGGTTCAATCGGCGTTCCCGAGTGGTACGGCGAGGAGTTCCATGCCAACGACGGCGACTCGAAGCGTTTCAAGGCTACGCTGATGCATATCGACGACGCTGTCTACCAGACATCGGGCATCGACGGCATGAGCTATTCCGATGACGCCATCAACAACATGACCCTCGACCAGAAGAAGGCTTCTACCAACATCGGTATCTCTGATGTCGACCAGGGTCTGTACGGACAGTCGTTCTACCTGCCGTTCAAGAACATCGTACGTGCTGCCGACCTCGACGATGGTGGCAAGCACGGCGGCAACGAGCGTCTGAACAACATCATCATCATGCGCTATGCTGAGGTGCTGCTGAACTACGCTGAGTGCTGTCTGCGCACGGGTGATGCCGCTGCTGCGAAGACCGTCATCAACCAGATACAGACGCGTGCCGGATCGCAGACCGTCAGCACGGACGTCGACCTGATAACACTGAAGAAGGAGAAGTCGTACGAGCTGTGGTTCGAGGGCTGCCGTTTCCAGGACATCCTCCGCTGGAGCGCCACCGACAACGATGCCTACGACCAGGCATGCATAGCCCGTCTGCAGAAGGCCGGTTCGCAGGTCCCGCACCTGTTCGACAAGCTGTTCCGTGCTCCTAAGGCCGACGACGAGAACATCGTCTGGGAGAATGGCAGCGAGGCTAACAGCCGTTTCTATATCGTCCACACGCACGAGGCTAAGGATGCTGGCTTCACCGTCGGTTTCCAGGAGAAGCACCGTCTGTTCCCCTATCCTTCGTCGATCATGGACATGAACAAGAACCTGACACAGAATCCTGGGTGGTGATAAAAGTATTAACGTTGTGAGTACCAGAGCGGCACTTGTCTTTATGGCAGGTGCCGCTTTTTTTACGGTTAGACGTGTCAGACGAGTTATACGTGTTAGTCGTGTTAGACGGTTGAGGTGGGAAGTGGGAGGAAATAGCGTAACAATTTGAAACAAATACTTAAGGGATTGTGAGTGTTTTTTCGTAACTTTGCAGCGGGAAGAACTAATGACTTCTAACTCCATGAGGCCGAAGGACGGAAAATCCTTTTAACTCCTTCTAACTCCGAAAGGTGAGCGAATGCGAAACTTGAATTATTAAACCAAATAACGACAGAAGAGAATGAAGAAGTTTTTTTGTGCAGTGCTTGCTGTGATGGCAGCAATGACGATGAATGGTGGCGAGGTGCTGAAGAGTCCTGACGGCAGACTGATGGCCGACTTCATCTTCGCAGGAGGACGCGCCTACTACCAGGTGTTCTACGACGGACAGCAGTATATTGAACCGTCGCCATTAGGTGTGGTGACCAACATCGGTGACTACAGCCACGACCTGGAGCTGATGGAGGTGACGCGTGACGTGGTGAGCGACAGCTACGAGCTGCGAAACATCAAGCAGAGCCGCGTGAACTACCGTGCCGGTGAGCTGCGTGTGAAGCTGGGACAGAAGGGTCGTCATGTGATGGACCTCACACTGCGCGTGAGCAACCGCGACGTGGCGTTCCGCTATACGCTGCAGCCGCAGCGCAACACGCTGAGCTGTGTGGTGAAGGAGGAGAAGACCGCCTTCCGTCTTCCGGTGCACGCCACGAGCTTCTGTGCTCCGCAGAGCAAGCCGATGACGGGCTTCGCCCGGACGGCTCCGAGCTACGAGACGACGTACGGCATAGAACAGGCCATCGGCCGTAATGGCTGGGGCAACGGATACACGTTCCCGTGTCTGTTCCATATCGGCGACGGCTGGGCACTCATCTCTGAGACAGGAACGGACGGCGGCTACGTGGGTTGTCGTCTGACGGGCCAGGCCGACGGCCAGTACAACATCGGCTTCCCTCAGGAGGGCGAGAACAACGGCTGGGGCGAGCCGACGGTGCAGATGGCACTGCCGGGGAGCACGCCGTGGCGCACCATCACCGTCGGTCCGCTGCGTAACATCGTGGAGACGACGGTGGCGTGGGACCTGGTGGAGCCGAAATACAAGGCATCGAAGCGCTACGAGTACGGTAAGGGCTCGTGGTCGTGGATCATCGGTATGGACCAGAGCTGTAACTTCGACGAGCAGAAGCGATACATCGACTTCTCGGCAGCTATGGGCTACCGCTCGGTGCTGATAGACGCGCTGTGGGACGTGCAGATAGGCCGGGAGAAAATCGCCGAGCTGGCACGCTACGGACGCGAGAAGGGCGTCGGACTGTACCTGTGGTACAACTCTAACGGCGCATGGAACGACGCCCCGCAGTCGCCGAAGGGCATCATGGACAACGCCACGCGGCGTAAGGCTGAGATGCGCTGGATGAAGGAGACAGGTATCCTGGGCATCAAGGTAGACTTCTTCGGCGGCGACAAGCAGCCGACGATGAAGCTTTACGAGGACATCCTGAGCGATGCCAACGACTACGGACTGCTGGTAATCTTCCACGGCTGCACGCTGCCGCGCGGCTGGGAGCGTATGTACCCGAACTATGCTGCCTCGGAGGCTATCCTGGCGAGCGAGAACCTGCACTTCTCGCAGGGTTTCTGCGACAACGAGGCACGCGACTGCGGTGCTATGTACCCCTTCACCCGTAACGTCGTGGGCTCGATGGACTTCGGCGGCTCGGCACTGAACAAGTTCTACAATGCCAACAACAGCCGCGGCTCGCGGCGTGTCACAAGCGATGTCTATGCGCTGGCCACCGCTGTGCTGTTCCAGAGTGCCGTCCAGCACTTCGCCTTAGCACCCAACAACCTGACAGACGCTCCGGAGTGGGCTGTCGACTTCATGAAGCGTGTGCCGACGACATGGGACGACGTGCGCTTCGTCGAGGGCTACCCCGGCCGTTATGTCATTATGGCACGCCGTTCGGGCGAGAAGTGGTATGTTGCCGGTGTCAATGCCACGGGCATGCCGCTGAAGCGCAAGCTGACGCTGCCGATGCTGCAGGCTGGCGAGGCCCAGCTCTACCAGAACGGTGGTGTTGAGACCGTCAAACTGTCGAAAAAGGCAACTGTCGAGGTGGAGATTCCCAACAATGGCGGTGTGGTTATTGTTCAGTGATCGATGTTCAATGCTCTATGAAGTAAGATGAGAAGATTTCTGTTTATAATAGTAGTGTTTGCGCAGTGCTGTGTGCTTAGGGCTGCCGAACAGTTTGTGAGCTTCACGCGCGTGGAAGGTGCGTTACCGCTCGCAGGCGCTACTGTCGTCTTCGCCGACGGCGAGGACGACGGCGTGAAGATAGCCATCGGAAACCTGAAAGCCGACATGGAACGTGTGGGACTGAAGGGTGATGGCGGGGTGAGTACGAGGATAGTAATCGGTACTGTAGGGAGCAAGGGAGCTGTCGACGCACTGAAACTGAAGGAGCTGAAGACTCTGAAGGGAAAGCGCGAGACATACGTCATTACCACCGTTGACAATCAGGTGGTGATAGCGGGCAGCGACCGCCGTGGTACCATCTACGGTATTTACGAGCTTAGCCGTCAGTTAGGAGTGTCGCCATGGTACTGGTGGGCCGACGTCCCCGTGGCGCAGCATTCAGATGCCTTCGTCAAGCGTGGCACCTACAGCGACGGCGAGCCTGCGGTGGAGATGCGCGGACTGTTTCTGAACGATGAGGCACCGTGTCTTACCTCGTGGGTTAAGAACACGTGGGGCACGGACTACGGCGACCACCGTTTCTACGAGCGTGTCTTCGAACTGATACTGCGTCTGAAGGGCAACTTCCTGTGGCCTGCGATGTGGGGCTGGGCTTTCTATGCCGACGACCCCGAGAACGGACGTACAGCAGACAGGATGGGTGTGATGATAGGCACGTCGCACCACGAGCCCATGGCACGCAACCACCAGGAGTACGCCCGTAACCGCCGTGACTGGGGAGCATGGAACTACCAGACGAACCAAGCGAAGCTCGACCAGTTCTTCCGCGAGGGCATAGAGCGTATGAAGGGCACTGAGGACGTGGTGACCATCGGCATGCGAGGCGACGGCGACGAGGCAATGGGCGACGGTACAGATACTCAACTCATGGAGCGCATCATCAGCAACCAGCGACGTATCATCAAGGAGGTGACGGGCAAGGCCCCGGAGAAGACCACCCAGGTGTGGGCACTATATAAAGAGGTGCAGGACTACTATGATGCCGGCCTGCGCGTCCCTGACGACGTGATGATACTCATCAGCGACGACAACTGGGGCGACATCCGTCGCGTGCCCACCGCTGCCGAGCGCAGCCGCAAGGGCGGCTGGGGCATCTACTACCATGTGGACTACGTCGGTGCACCTCGTAACACGAAGTGGCTGAACGTCACGCAGTCGCAGCAGATGTTCGAGCAGCTGTCGCTTGCCTACGACTTCGGCATCCAGCGCATGTGGATACTAAACGTCGGCGACCTGAAGCCCATGGAGTACCCCATCCAGCTGTTCATGGACATGGCATGGAACCCTAAGGAGTACACCGTACAGACGGTCAAAGACCATACTGAGCGTTTCTTCGCCTCGGCACTTTGTCCAGCAGGCGAGGCTCAGTCTCCGGTAGCTGCGGAGGCCGCTGACATCTATAACCTGAACTGCAAGTATATGGCGCGTGTGACACCGGAGATGCTCGACTCGCGTACCTATAATATAGAGACCGGAGAGTGGCGACAGGTAGCTGATGACTACCAGCGGTTGGAGCTGCGTGCGCTGCGCCTGTTCGAGCAGGTGCCGGAGCCGGCTCGCGACTTCTACCGCCAGCTGGTGCTGTTCCCCGTTCAGGCCATGGCTAACCTGTACGACATGTACTATGCCCACGCCATGAACCAGCTGCTGGCACGCCAGAAGAACCCCGATGCTAATCTGTGGGCGACGCGCGTGGCTCAGTGCTTCCGTCGTGACTCACTGCTCTGTGCCGCCTATAACAACGACATTGCCGGTGGTAAGTGGCGTGGCATGATGACGCAGAAACACATCGGCTACCGCTCGTGGAACGACAACTTCCGTGCCGACACCCAGCCGCGTACGACCGTCGTTGAGGACAGCACTCAGGGTGGTTACACCTTCGCCAGCAGCACGGGCTACGTGGCCATGGAGGCCGAGCACTACTATGCTGCCAGTGCTCCGGCGGGCACGTCATGGACTGTCTACCCCTACTACGGGCGTACACGCAGCGCCGTGGCTCTGACACCCTACACCCAGCCTGTCGGCGACGCCTCGCTGACGTATCGCTTCACACTGACAGACAAGGGTGTGGCGGCGGTGAAGGTACACGTCGTGGTGAAGTCGACGCTCGATTTCCTGAACGTCGGAGGTTTCGAGTACACGGTGAGCATTGACGGCGGTGAGCCGGCGGTGGTGAACTTCAACAAGACGCTCGTCGACCGCCAGCCGTATATGTATTCTGAATATTACCCGGCAGTAGCGAGCCGTGTGGTGGAGAAAGTCGTGGAACTGCCGTTGACGAGTCAGGAGTCGGTACACACGCTGACATTGAGCCCGAAACATCCGGGCATCGTCTTCGAGAAAATCGTCATCGACTTCGGCGGCTACAAGCGTTCGTACCTCTTCATGGACGAGTCGCCGTGTGAAAAGTGAAAAGTGAATTATTTCACTTTTCACTTTTGCTCTTTCCAGTCACGATGTTCACTTAATAAGGTTTCCCAGAATGTCGCGTGTCAGCTCTCGCGTGATGGTGCGCGTGGCAGCACTGGTGGCGTTCTTTACCACCTTCTCCTTGGCCGACGTCTTCGACTTCGTCTGCTTTCCGCTGACCTTGTCGCTGACCCATGTGCCCAACAGAGTGGCGACGGTCGAGGTGACAGCCGTCAGGACGGCCTTCCACACTTTTGACATGATGCCGGCTTTCTTCGACGATGGCTTCTCCGGTTTATCCGCTTTTCCTGTTTTTGCCGGAACTTCAGGAGAGTCCGAGTCGCCGGTTGCACTCGGCAGCTGCGCTGCCTCCTGTTCCTCTTTCATCAGGATCTCGTAGGCACTCTCACGGTCTATGGGTGTGTCGTACTTCCCATAGATGACACTCTGCTTGATGAGATCCAGCCGCTGACCCTCGGTGATGGCACCTATCTGCGACAGGGGAAAGAGGATCTTGGCGCGTTCGACGACGGCCGGTGCGCCCTTCTCGTCGAGGAAGCTGACGAGAGCCTCGCCCGTCTCGAGGTTCATGATAGCCTCGTCGGTCTTGAAGTCCGGGTTTGGCCGGAAGGTGTCTGCTGCCGTCTTCACGGCTTTCTGGTCTTTCGGCGTGTAGGCGCGCAGTGCGTGCTGTACGCGGTTGCCGAGCTGTCCGAGAATGTTCTCGGGGATGTCCGTCGGGCTCTGTGTTATGAAGTAAATGCCCACGCCCTTGGAGCGTATCAGACGTATCACCTGCTCAATCTTGTCGAGTAGAGCCTTGCTGGTGCCGTCGAAGAGCATGTGTGCCTCGTCGAAGAAGAAGACGAGCTTCGGCAGCGGCAGGTCGCCAACCTCGGGCAGGGTGGAGTAGAGCTCGGAGAGCAGCCACAGCAGGAACGTCGAATAGAGCTTCGGCTGCATCATCAGACGGTCGGCGGCGAGGACGCTCATCACGCCCTTCTCGCCTTCTTTCTGGAGCAGGTCCAAGATGTCGAACGCCGGCTCGCCGAAGAAACGGTCGGCACCCTGCGCCTCAAGCTGTAACAGAGCGCGCTGAATGGCTCCGACGGAGGCCGTCGAGATGTTTCCGTACTTCGTGGTGTACTCCTTGGCATGCTGCGACACGTAGTCGAGCATTGAGCGTAGGTCCTTGAGGTCGAGAATCAGCAGCCCGCGCTCGTCGGCCACTCGGAAGACGATGTTCAGTACGCCGTCCTGCGTCTCGTTGAGCTGTAGCAGCCGTGACAACAGCTGCGGTCCCATCTGGCTTACAGTGGCGCGCATGGGATGTCCCTGCTCGCCATAGACATCGTACAGACGGACGGGGCAGGCCTGGAACAGCGGACTGTCGATGCCGAACTCCGGCAGTCGTTTCTCTATAAAGCCGCTCATCTTTCCTGTCTGCGAAATTCCGCTGAGGTCGCCCTTCATGTCGGCCATGAAACATGGAACCCCGGCCTGACAGAATGTCTCGGCCATGACCTGCAGGGTGACGGTCTTTCCCGTACCTGTGGCTCCGGCAATGAGTCCGTGGCGGTTGGCCATTTTCCCCGTTATCGACAGTGCGCCCCCGGCGCAGTGTGCGATGTATAGTCCTCTTTCCTTGTCGTACATAATACAGAAATAAAAAAAACGAGTAAAAGTTTCAGTTGTCACCAGCATTGTCAGTACTGCGGTGTCCACACGCTGTCGAGGCGGAACACATTCTGCAGCGTCACCTGCTGCGCCTCCTTCTTCGTCAGCTGGCGGCACCAGCCGACACGCGCCGTAGTGATAGCGCCCTCGCCACGGTTGTTGTACTCTAAGTACCGTGCCGTCTTCTCGCGCTGCTTCTCCCAGTGGTGCCATCCCTCAGGGGCTGTCTGCTGCGGCAGGTCGCAGTTCATGAACAGCGTATAGGCGTAGTCGCGCCACGGTCTGCCGAGATACAGCTTTGTGACGGTCTTGTCTACGGTGACGGTGCAGTCGTTGAAGACATAGCCATAGTCGGCATCCTGCGGCGTCGATGCAGCGGTGATGTAGGAGTTGATCTTACCGTGGATGAGGCAGTGCTCGAACCACGCCGTCGACGGTCCGAAGATGAAGTCTGTCGTTCCCTCGATGTAGCAGTCTTTGAAGAACAGCCGTGTCCGTGGCATCCCAGTGTAGACAGTGTCCTGGTTGCCCAGCAGCCGGCAGTTGACGAATACCAGTCTGTCGCCCTGTGTGTGCAGTGCCACTGCCTGTCCGAGGCGTGGAGCGTTGTTCTCGATGGTGATGTTGCGGAACGTGATGTCGTTGGCGTCGACGCGTACGGTGAACGACCGGAATGTTCCGAGCTTTGGCCTTTCGCCCATGGCGAGCAGCTGCTGTCGCAGCTGTTGCGGCCAGTAGTTGCCGTCCATGGCAATATTGGCATGGTCGTCGTAGGTTATGATTGTCTCGTCGCGGTCCTCGCCGCAGATCTCGATGTTCTGCAGCCACTGCGGCACAATGAGTTTCTCCTTGTATGTACCGCGTTTTACGAAGATGACCTTCCGGTAGTCCATGAAGGCGCGGCACACCTCTATGGCATCTGTAATGGTGCGGAACTGTCCGGTGCCGTCGCGTGCAACGACGATGGTGTCGGGGTTGTCGTATTTGTTGGCGGCCTGTAGCGCCATGATGCTGCACAGCAGTGCAACGGTAGTGGTAAGTAGTCTGTTCATATAGTGTTAGATGATGTCCGAAATTTCCTTCAGGTCTCGTACGCTCTTGAGGTTCTCGATGATGGTCCGTACGTCATCCCGGTCGTGAACTCGCAGCTCGAGGGTGCCGTCGAAGACCTCGTCCTCGCAGGTGATGGTGACCTTGTGGATGTTGACGTTCATCTGTGCGGAGATGACCTGTGTTACCTCGTTCAGCAGTCCTATGCGGTCGATGCCGCTGATGTGTATCGTGGCATCGAAGAACAGCCGTTTGTGCATGTCCCATTTGGCATCGAGGATACGGTTGCCGTAGCTCGTCTTGAGCTTCGCTGCCACGGGACAGGCGCGCTTGTGTATCTCTATCTGGTTCTTGTTGTCGATGTAGCCCAGTGCGTCGTCGCCGGGTATCGGGTGGCAGCACGAGGGGAACTTGTACTGGTGGATGTTGTCGTCGGTGATGTAGATGGGTTTCTTGCGGTTGAACTTCTCAGGCACGATGAAGAGTTCTCTGTGCTGTTCCTCCTCGTCTTTCTTCTTAGCCTTGACGAAAGGCACGTATTTGCGCCATCCGCCGCCGGTCTCACCTTTCTTCTTGTTCTTGCCGTTCAGCTCGTCGACATCCTTGTCGCCCAGCAGAACGGTCTTCTCGCCGAGAGCCTGATAGAAGTCCTCGCGACGGCGGTATTCGTGGTACTCGGCCAGCTGGTCGACGGCTGACAGTGCCATCTCTATTCCCTGCTTCTCGAACCATTTGGCGAGCAGCTCCTCGCCGCGTTTCTGTACCTCACGGTTCTCGCGTCGCAGCAGCGCCTGAATCTTCGACTTCGCCTTTGCCGTCGACACGAAGTTTATCCACGAAGGCTGTACGTGTTGCGACTTCGAGGTCAGTATCTCCACCTGGTCTCCGCTTTGCAGACGGTGGCTCAGCGGCACCAGCTTGTGATTGACCTTGGCACCTATGCAGTGGCTGCCGAGGAACGTGTGTATGGAGAAGGCGAAGTCCAGGGCAGTACAGTCTGTCGGCATGGTCTTGATCTCACCCTTCGGCGTGAAGACAAAGATCTCGGAGGCGAAGAGGTTCAGCTTGATGGCATCGAGGAAGTCCATGGCATCGGGCTGCGGGTCGTCGAGTATCTCCTTGATGGTGCGAAGCCACTCGTTGAGCTCTGCCTCGTCCTCGGTGTACTCCTCTTCCTCCTCGCCCTCCTTGTACTTCCAGTGGGCTGCCAGTCCCTGCTCGGCGACCTCGTCCATGCGGTCGGAGCGTATCTGCACCTCTATCCATCGTCCCTGCTTCGACATCAGCGTGACGTGCAGTGCCTGGTAGCCGTTGGCCTTCGGGTGGTTGAGCCAGTCGCGCAGACGGTCGGGGTGCGACTTGTAAATCTTCGACAGCTCGACGTAGATGTTGAAACACTCGTTGACCTCCTCCTCGCGGCGTCGCGGGGTGAAGATGATGCGCACGGCGAGGATGTCGTAGATCTCCTCGAAGGTCACGTGCTTGTTCTGCATCTTGCTCCAGATGGAGTAGGGGGTCTTGATGCGCTCCTTGATCTCGTATCTGATGCCCATGCGTCGCAGCGATGCCTCTATGGGGGCTGTGAACTGGTCGAACAGCTCGTGACGCGACACCTGTGTCGAGGCGAGCTTCTGCTGTATCGACATATACTCCTCGGGGTGCTCGAACCGGAAGCTGAGGTTCTCGAGTTCGGATTTTATCTTGTTGAGTCCCAGTCGGTTGGCTAAAGGGGCATAGATGTAGAGCGTCTCTCCCGCTATTTTGTACTGCTTGTTGGCCGGCTGCGACTCCAGGGTACGCATATTGTGCAGCCGATCGGCAATCTTGATGAGGATGACGCGGATGTCGTCGCTCATGGTCAGCAGCAGCTTCTTGAAGTTCTCTGCCTGCGCTGACGCTTTCTCGCCGAAGATGCCGCCCGATATTTTTGTCAGTCCGTCGACAATCTGTGCTATCTTCGGTCCGAAGATGTTCGAGATGTCCTCGACGGTGTAGTCAGTGTCCTCCACGACATCGTGCAGCAGTGCCGAGCAGATGCTCGTCGACCCTAACCCAATCTCGGAGCAGCATATCTGCGCCACGGCTATGGGGTGCATGATGTACGGCTCTCCCGATAGTCGTCGCACTCCCTTGTGCGCCTGTCGCGCGAAGTTGAAGGCCTTTGTTATGAGGTCAACCTTCTTGCGGTGACGTGATGACAGATAGTCGTTGAGTAACTGTTGGAATGCGTCGTTGATGAGCTTGTCGTCGGCTTGCTCCTGGAGTTTCGGGTCGTCGTCCATAGTCGGGGGGGGGGGGGGG
>Ga0310697_10000950_pt1 | contig 36276 bp, 29 predicted proteins | sample 172DNAGHGlowgp2_FD_203883 | JGI IMG/M metagenome (GOLD analysis project Ga0310697, IMG submission 203883) | Sheep rumen microbial communities from Palmerston North, Manawatu-Wanganui, New Zealand - 1728 DNA GHGlow gp2 (v2) (version 2) | ecosystem: Host-associated > Mammals > Digestive system >... | reverse complement strand
TGTGACCTTAACCTAATCAACAAGAGCTTCGTGCCCAATGACATGCTGGGATGTGACACCGCCACATCCAAATGGTGGTTCTACGCCGGATCCGACACCCTGTCGCCAATCATCGACTCCACTATTGGTGCCACCGCCCACCACCGCTACGACAGCAACGGGTTCTATGCCGTCAAGGTGCGCTCCTTCAACCGTCTCGACCGCGAGTGCTTTAGCGACAGCACCTACACCGTCTTCTCCCTCGGTCGTCCCAGACCCAAGATTGAAGCCTCGGCTCTCGAAGTGTGCGTGGACGAAACCGTGGTCCTGCGCGATATAACGCCCGGCTCCACACGCCGCGACTGGCTCATCTACAACGACACCGCTGCCGACCCCGACGCCAACCCGGTTGACACCATCTACGGCGACCGCCGGAACGGCAACACCGAGCTGTCGCGCATATACCAATACTATAAGAACCCCGTGGTGCTGCGCGCCTACAACGGCCTCTACACCAACGATTCCATAAACACCTACGACACCATCTGGTGCACCGCCACCGACTCGGTCAACATCGAAGTGTTCCAGCACCCCGAGCTCCACGTTACGGGCGACACCGTGGTGTGCAACGGCCAGCAAACCGACATCACCGTATCCACCGAGACGCAGGGCTGCACCTACCGCTGGTATCGCTACCTCAACTCCAACGACCAGATTGCTGAGGGTCCCACACTCCAAACACTCCCCTACGACGACACCTGCAAGTACTACGTAAAGGTTATCAGCTCAAAGCAGTGCGTGGCCTGGGACAGCGTCAACGCCTACCGCGTGAACCCGACCCTCTCCATATCGCGCCATGACATGTGCGAAGGCGACGAGGTCTCACTCCATGCCGACAAGGCCTTCACCTACTCCTGGACTGCCGAGCCGACCGACTCAACACTCTTGGCGCTCCTCGACTCTGCCGGCCACGGCCCCGCCGACATCACTGTTACACCTAAGACCACCACCGTCTATACCCTCGTCGGCCACGGCACCAACGACTGCAACGCCGCTCCCCTCACCGAGAAAATCACCGTCCACCCCGTGCCCGTGGCTACCGTAGACTACTCTCCCCATTTTGTCGACTCAGACAACCCCATCGTAACCCTCACCGACAAATCGCCCTACAGCGTCAGCCGCGTGTGGTACTTTGAGGACGGCACCCCGCTCACTGAATCCACCTCCCCCTGCAGCCACAACTTCGGTGAGGTGTCGGCCGACTCAGTGAACGTCACACTCGTCACCTACAACGACCTGGAGTGCTCCGACACACTCAACTTCCGCCTCCCCGTCACCCAGTTCACCTTCTTCGCCCCCAACGTCTTCACCCCCGAGCGTCCTGACAACAACACCTTCTCCATCTTCACCGCCAACGAGCAGGAGAACTTCTCCGTCTTCATCTACGACCGCATGGGACGACAGGTCTACACCTCAAACGACCTCCACTTCAAGTGGAACGGCACCACCCTCGACGGGGCCAAGTGCCCACAGGGTTCCTACGCCTACATCGTCTACTACCGCCGTCCCGGCACCGAGGACATCGTCACACAGAAAGGTACAGTCACCTTAATCAGATAATACACCTTCAGTCATAACACCCAAGGAACTACTCAAACGACATTGGGGCCATGACTCCTTTCGACCCCTGCAGGAAGAGATAATCAACTCCGTCCTGCAGGGGTACGATACTTTAGCCCTCTTGCCCACTGGGGGTGGCAAATCAGTCTGCTACCAAATCCCCGCGCTTATGGGCGAAGGCCTCTGCCTCGTGGTGTCACCGCTCATCTCACTAATGAAAGACCAAGTGCAACAGCTGAGAGAACGCCGCGTCAAAGCCGCCACCATCACCTCCGGACTCACCGGCATAGAGCAGGAAGTAATCTACAACAACTGCATACACGGCAAGATAAAGATTCTCTATGTCTCGCCCGAACGGCTAAAACAGCGAGTCTTTATTGAGCACTACCGCCAAATGAAAGTATCCCTCATAGCGGTAGATGAGGCACACTGCATCTCGCAATGGGGCTACGACTTCCGCCCTCCGTACCTCGACATAGCACAAATCCGAACCTATCACAACAACGTCCCCATCCTGGCCCTCACCGCCACCGCCACTCCACAGGTAATCGACGACATCCAGCGCCAACTCCTCTTCCGTCCACGGAAACAAGTGTTCCAGGCCAGCTTTAGCCGTCCCAACCTTGCCTACATGGTATTCAAGGAAGGCGACAAAGAAGGACGCATGCTGCGCATAGCCCGCCGCACCGGTGGCAGCGGCATCGTCTACGTCCGCAACCGTCGCCGCACCCGCCAGGTGGCCGACTTCCTTGTCCACAACGGCATCCCCGCCTCCTACTACCATGCCGGCATGGAACCCAAAGAACGCGATGCCGCACAGTCTCGATGGATGAAAGGCGACACCGCCGTCATGGTGGCAACCAACGCCTTCGGCATGGGCATCGACAAACCCGACGTGCGCTTTGTCATCCACCTCGACATTCCCTCCTCCATCGAAGCCTACTTCCAGGAAGCCGGTCGAGCCGGTCGCGACGGCCAAAAATCCTATGCCGTGATGCTTTATGACGACACCGACATCGAGAACCTGCACACCAACTTCAATCTCAGCTACCCACCCCAGCGACAAATAGCCAACGTCTACAAAGCCATCTGCAACTACTACCAACTGCCCATCGGGTCAGGCAACGACTGCCAGTTCGACTTCGACATTGAGGCCCTGTGCAGCACCTACAACTTCAATGTGGTGGAAATGTTCAACGCTGCCCGCTTCCTCGAACGCGAAGGACTCATAACCTTGCCCGAAAGGGAGGAAGCCGAGTCCAAAGTCTACATACCCATCAACCGCGAGGAAATCTACCGTATCCAAGTGTCGCAACCGCGATACAGCGACCTCCTCACCCTCCTGCTGCGCATGTACGGCGGCCTGTTCACCGACTATGTCCCCATCTCCGAACGTGCCATCGCCCGCCGCTTAGGGCTCGACGAGCAGCAGGTAACCAACATGCTGCACCACCTTCACGCGCTCAAAGCCGTGTCCTACAAGGCCAAATCCAACAAACCCCAAATCATCTTCAACTCCCCACGCATCGACACCGCAAGCCTCTACCTTAGCGAAAGCAACTACCGCATCCTCAAGGAGCAGGCCCGACAACGCTTAGAGGCCGTCCTGCACTATGTCAGCTCCACCACCGACTGCCGCACCCGTATGCTGCTTGCCTATTTCGGTGAGCGCGACGTCCCCCCCTGCGGCACATGCGACTACTGCCTGCAAGCCCACCGCACCACACCGCAGGCACTTGCTCCGCAACTGCTCTCCCTGCTCAAAGGGCATCCCATGCGGGTCAACGAAATCAAGGAAAAAATGCCCGACACCGACGAAGCAACCCTGCAGGACACCCTGCGCCTACTGGTCGACGCGCGCAAGGTCTTTATCAACAAGGAGCTTCAATTCTTTGTATAGCCGCGCCACGGGCAACCCCATCACATTGTAGAAACAGCCCTCAATGCGGTCTATCCCCACCATGCCAATCCACTCCTGTATGCCGTAACTGCCTGCCTTGTCGTAGGGGCGGTACGTGTCGACATAGTAATTCACCTCCTCGTCCGAGAGGGGGCGGAACGACACATCCGTGCACTCGGTGAAACTCACCACCGAGCGCGAACCGCGCAAACAAACCCCTGTATACACCTGATGCGTGCAGCCCGAAAGCAGATGCAGCATACCCGTTGCCTCCTCGTGGCTGTGGGGCTTGCCCAACACCCGGTCCCGGCAAACCACCACCGTGTCGGCGGTCACCAACACCTCGTCATCATCAATCTTTCCGGTATAAGCCTGCGACTTCGTAAGGGCAATGGTCTCTGCCACACGGCTGGGTGCCACCGCATCCTTCAGCCGCTCGTCGGCCTCAATGTCCACCACACGGCAGGGCAGGCCCAACAACTCCACCAGCTCCCGCCGCCGTGGCGACTTGGAACCCAAAAGCAGCCTGCATTGCAGCCAGTCCAAACTTCCGGCGTCAGTCGGTCGACTCACTGCCGTTTCTCCTTCTTGACGGTATTGTCAGTCATAGAGGTCATCTGACCGTCCTTAAACTCGGCCACCACGCCCTCCTTGCCATACTTGTCATACCATACCCACTTGCCATCCTTCTTGCCGTGGACAAAAGTGCCCGTCTCCTCGGGTGTGCCTGCCGTGTTATAGCGTTCATACTTGCCGTGACGCTCGCCGTTTATGTAATTCTCTGAAATCTCCACCTTGCCGTTGGGATGATAGCGAACCGTGCGGCCGTGCTGCAGGTCGTCGTGGTAATTCATCTCATACCTTACGCTGCCGTCGTCGTACACACCGCGCCAAAGGCCCTCCTTCTTGCCGTTGTGGAAACTGCCGGTATAGTCCACCTTGCCGTCCTCATACCAAGCCGTCCAAACGCCCTCCTCCTTATCGTTCACATACTGCCCTTCATGCAGCTTGCGTCCGCTCTCGTACCATGTGGTCCACAGCCCCTGCTTGTAGCCGTTGCTGTACTCGCCCTCGCGCCACTTCTCGCCGGTCTCGTAATAGTACGTCCAGGTACCCGTCTCGTTGCCGTTGGTGTAATGGCCGCGGATGCCCACATTGCCGTTGGTGCGCCAATAGAAAATCCACTCGCCTTCCTGCTCGCCCTGAGCCAGTCGACCCTCCTGGTCCTTCTTGCCGGTGGGGGTCCACCAGGTGGCGGGGCCTTCCAACTCGCCGTCCACATACTCACCCTCAAACTTCAGCTGGCCGTTCTCGTGCCACTCGCGGGTCTTGCCCTCGCGCTCCCCGTCCACATAAGGCACCTCGTCCTTCTGCTGGCCGTTCTCATACCACGACACAAACGTCCCCTCCTTCTTCCCGTTCACCACGGGCACCTCGCTCTGGCGCTTGCCGCTGGCATACCATGTGCGGCTTGTGCCGTTGCCGCTCTCCACCAGCTCCTCGTGCTTCTGGCCGTTATTGTAGAACGTGCGCCACACACCGATCCTGTGGCCCTGGTTATCGTACTTGCCCTGACGGAACACCTGCCCGTTGGGATACCACCAGGTCCAGTTGCCGATGCGCACACTGTCGTCGTTCAGTGTGCCGGACACATAGGTTTGGTCGGGATGGGTTGCATAAGGTTCCTCAAAATGTATCTGTGCGCTTGCGGCCAATGCGGCGAGACACACAACAGCGAAAACGGATATTCTTTTCATAATGGTAACTGTGATTAATGAATCGTGATATAAAAAAGGCGACCCGTTACGGTCAATTGTTATTCTCGGTATAGACAAAGTCCACGCGCACCCCATTCGCGGCCGCCGTGCCGTTGAGCACCGTGCGGAAAGCCGTCGTCCTGCGGGCATCAATATACAGCTCCGTGCCATAGTCCTTGCCGCTGCGCAGCAGCTCCTGCAAATGGCGCGTAATGCGCAGCCTGTAGCAATGCTTCTTCTTGTCGTAATAGCCGTCGAAACCGGCATAGGCATAGCTGTTGTTCACAAAGTCGGCATCGGTCACCAGCCCCGACACCCCGTCGGCAAACACCTTGTTGGCCATAATGCGCACGGGTGGCTGCGTGTCGGCAATATCATTCACCGGCAGCAACAGCTCGGCATAGTGAATAACCGCCCACGGGTGCTGCACCCTGAAACTGTCAATAAACGGCTGCATATTCAGGCGCAGGCGGGTGCCGCCCAGAGGCTCAAGATAAAGGAGGCTCTCCCCCGCAATCGAGTCGGCCGTGCCGTTGGCAATGGCAGCCAGGGGGGTACCCGTGTAGTCGTGCTCGAAATGCATACTGCGGCCCGCGTCGCCGCTGATCACAAAGACATACCGCAGCGAGTCGGCGTTCTCCGTGTGGTAATAGAGCGTAAGGCGCGTATCGGTGGCGCTGAAATCCACCGACACCATCTTGTTCTCGTTATCGGCCAGCCGCAGGCTGAAACCCTTCACCCGCTCGGCAAACTCCTCTGAGGTGCAGTTCTGCCGCAACACCGGGTAGATGTCCTCACGCATGCGCAGCCGCAGACTGTCGGCATAGTATGTCACCACATCATCAAAAAAGCACACACCGCTCTCCTCCATGCTCTGCGAAGCATACTGGACGCGGTAAACGCTGTCCTTCAGTGGCTCGGCCAACTGGTTGATGATAATATGCAGCGGCACAGGCGTCGAGTCCGGCACCACGGGATAGAGCGTATCCACCAAAAGGGTCATCACCACCGAGTCGATCGTCACATCGTCCGTAAGGTTGATACCCGTGGTCGACGCCACCGTAATCTGCGAATAGGTAACCGCCGTCACCGAGCCAAACACCTCGTCACGGTAATTTCCAAAAATGCCGAAGGGGTAGCCTGCCGTCCAGAGCGAATCGTCAAAAATCGTGCACCCGCTCATATAAATCGTGTCGCGCACACCGTTGTAAAGCGTAAACGGATCCTGCAGGTCCACGCCCAAATCCGACTCCTTCTCGGTGCAGGCGGCAGGAACCAGCATAAGCAAAACCCCAAGGGGGAAGAAAAGTTTTTTCAAAGACATAATGCTATTCTAAATACTGTGTAAGTCACGGCGGTGTCCAAAAGTCCCAAAAGGGGGCGCCCCCCAATGTCAAACCCTCGACAATCCATCCGTTTCAGAACCATAATTCACTAATAACTTGTTAACCATTAATCCGAGCCGCTGCGGCAGCCGTGCCGCCCGCGGACCGGTCAATTATTGATGGCGCTGCCGCAAAGCGAGTCGTACATCTTGTTGATTTTGGTATAAAACTCCGTGCGGTCAGGCATATAGTCGAGCACATGGCGCTTGTTCTCCTTGGCAAACTGCACCAGCTCCGGGTTCACCGTCGGCGACCCGATCACAATGCCGTTGGCATAGGTGATGGCGGCCTTCATCAGCGTCATGTAATCCAGGCTCTGGTACAGGCGCAGGTCCTTGGCCGTCGCGCCGTCGGTGCGCATCTTGCGTTCCAGCTCCTCCGAGAACCGGCCCACAAAATCGTCGTCCTGCAGCGTAAGCACGGTGCGCGTACCCGCAAAGAAAGCGTTCTGCTTGTTGATGCGGCGCAGGTAGAACGGCACCATGCCGCTAAACCAGCCCGAAAAATGAATCAGGTGGGGCTGCCAGGCCAGCTTCCTCACTGCCTCGAGGACCCCACGGCCAAAAAACAGGATACGCTCATCGTTGTTGGGGAAGAGCACCCCCTTCTCGTCGAAGGTGTCGCCAAAGCGGCTGAAATACTCCTCATTGTCTATAAAATACACCTGCAACCGCGCCGTGGGTATGGAACCCACCTTGATAATCAGCTGGTGGTCGCAATTGTTAATAATCAAGTTCATCCCCGAAAGGCGGATAACCTCGTGGAGCTGGTGCTTGCGCTCGTTGATATCGTAGAAGCGGGGCATAAACAAACGGATTTCGCGACCCAGTTCCTGGGTAAACTGGGGCAGATAACGCCCCATCACCGTCGCCTCGTTCTCGTCCGAGAAAGGCACAACGCCTTGATTTATAAAAAGTATTCTTCCTTTTGCCATAACTGACAGAACATAATAAACGTATGCAAAGATACGTTTTTTTTTTGGAATGGAAAGAAAAATATTTTGCCCCAAAACCCTTTCCGCCTGTCCACGACTGCGTTTGCGTCCAAAACTGCCACCGGGTATTAACACGTTGTTGATAAAAATTAGTGTTAAAAAATACCGCACACGCATATTTTTTGTACTTTTGCAACATGGTACAGAATTTGACAGAATCAGAGATGTCGTTGTTAGCCAAGGCAGAACGCTATTGCGCCAACGAGGAACAGTGCCGCACTTCGGTGCGGAAGAAATTATGCGACTGGGGAGCCACCCCCGACTCATCCGACAAAATCGTAGCCCGTCTCATTGACCAAGGGTTCATAGACGAGCGCCGCTATGCACGTGCCTACGTGTCGAGCAAACTGCGCCACCAGAAATGGGGCCGCCTCAAAGTGATCTACCAACTGCGCTCCAAGCAGGTACCTCCCAAATTCATCACCGAGGCCCTCGGCGAGATTTCCGACGAGGAATACCGCAACATCCTGCTCGATGTGGCGGAGACCAAATGGACCTCCTACGCACCCACCGAGCCCATCGCCAAGCGGCGTTCCAAGCTCTCCACCTTCCTTGCCTCGCGCGGCTACGAGTCGCCCGAAATCCAGGCCATGCTTGCCGACCACTACACAGGCGAATAGGCTCGCCAACCCGCCGCATCTCTTTCCTGCCGCCCTGCCTGCCGGGGCGGACGATAGCATAACCCCCAAGGGCGCCGCCTCGTCGAGGTGGCGCCCTTCCCTCTCCGTTCCAACGCCATAAGTCCCCTCCCACCCCCTGGCGCACGCGCCGCGGGGCCGTCGGGTTCCCGACGCTACGCCGCCCTTGGCCCGTACATTGTTCTGCAGTTGCTCGGCAGTTGTTCGGCACGCGTAGAGAAACTGCAGAACAAATGCAGAGGAAATAGCGACCAAGCAACGGCCCTTGAGCGGTGCCGGGGCGGAGCGATATAGCTTTTGGCTGGGCGGGGCGGGCGGGGAGCTACAGGAATTTGATTTTGACGGGCGAGAGATACTGCAGGTTGAACATTTGGGCGGCGTTGCCGTTGTTTATGGCCAGCTGCAGGCAGCCGAGGGACGACACGGTGAGGATGAGCGATGCCCTGGGGCGCGACCGGCGGTCGGCGTCGATATAGCTGCGGTAAAGCTTGGTGACGACGGCCTCGCGCACCATTACCTCGAAGTCGCGACCCTTGGCGGCCTCGACAAACTCGTCGTAGCTGATGTTGAGGTTGCAGTTGCCGTAGCCGTCTACATAAACCACCTGGACCTCGATGGGGTTTTGTGTGAAGTCGGGGCTGAGCGGGGTTGTCCTTACCAGTGTGTCGGCGGCAAAGCCGATGTCGGTCAGGGCGGCCCCGTGGGCCAGCATGGCGGCCACCTTGCAGAAGAGGTCGCAGGCGGCAAAGGTGTAGGAGTTGGTCTCCTGGCTCACGTTGTCGATGACCACGGCCTTCACGTTGTCGGTGCCGAACACGGAGGCGGGCAGCCCGTTGTCGGTGCAGATGAAGTATTGCCCGTTGTGTTCCACGACGATGAACGGCTGCTCGGGGCTTTGCGAGGAGCACACGTCGATGATGTGGATGGTGCCCGGGGGGAACCCGAGGCAGCCGTGTTTGACCACATAGGTGGCGCGTGTGATTTGGTAGGGAGGGATGCCGTGGGTGATGTCGACCACCTGCACGCCGGGTATGTACGAATACAGCTTGCCCTTCACGCGGCCTATGTAATAGTCGGTGTAGCCCCAGTCGGTGGTGAGTGTCACTATTGGCGAATCCATGGATAATGTGTTTATACTAACGGTGTTGTTTGGTGTGAGCAAGCGTTGATTGCATTTGCAAAGATACGCATTATTTCGGGATTGCAACAGTTAAAAATGCATTAAGGTGCGGCAAGGGCGCTTACGGGGCGTTTTGGGGCGCCTTGGTGTCCCGGCCCGATGGGCGTGAGACCATTTTTTCGGTTGCCGATTCGGCAAAAAAGTGTATCTTTGTAGGGTGGTAGGAAATGCCACATAGTGCATAACAATCAACTAATAAGATATTTATATATTTTTATGGCTTTATTATCCATCCGCAATTTGCATGCCTCGATAGGTGACAAGGAGATTTTGAAAGGAGTGAACCTTGAGATAAACCGCGGCGAGGTGCATTCCATCATGGGGCCCAACGGCAACGGCAAAAGCACCCTGGCCGGGGTGATAGCCGGCAACAGCAAGTATACCGTCACGGAGGGCGAGGTCGTCTACAAGGGCAAGAACATACTCGACATGCCGGTCGACCAGCGGGCGTGCGAGGGGATATTCCTCGGGTTCCAGTATCCGGTGGAGATACCGGGCGTGAGCATCACCAATTTTATGCGTACCGCTGTCAACGAGCAGCGCAAGTACCGCGGGCTCGACCCGCTGAGCGGCTCGGAGTTCATGAAACTCATGGAGGAGAAGAAAAAAATCGTGGAGATGACCGCCAAGCTGGCCAACCGGTCGGTGAACGAGGGTTTCAGCGGGGGTGAGAAGAAGAAGAACGAGATATTCCAGATGGCCATGCTCAATCCCACGCTGTCCATCCTCGACGAGACCGACTCGGGGCTCGATATCGATGCGCTCCGCATTGTGGCCACCGGGGTGAACCACCTGCGCAGCGCAGAGAATGCCATCGTGGTCATCACCCACTACCAGCGGCTGCTGGAGTATATAGTGCCCGACTTTGTGCATGTGCTTTACGAAGGCCGCATAGTGAAGACCGGTCCCAAGGAGCTGGCCCTCGAACTGGAGGAGAAGGGTTACGAATGGATTAAAGAGGAACTGGCAAGCAAGTGAAGGGTATGGAGAAAATAGTGAAAGAGCTGCGCGACATACAGCCACTTATGCGCAAGAACGAGGTGTGGCGCGCCGTGGACTTCTCGGCGCTGCTTACCGACGAGCTTGGCCTGCCCCGCGGCGAACGGCAGACGGCCGACTACCGCTGCAATATTCCCGATCTCGACGCCGACCGCATCGTGGTGGAGAACGGTTTTTGCCACCAGGCGCTTGCCTGCAGCGACCAGGGGGTCATTATGGCCGGCCTGCGCGACATAAGCAGCACGCGCACCGAGTTTATACGCCAGTATTTCGGCCAGTGCATCCATGAGTCCAACCCCTACCTCAAACTGAACAGCGAGCACTACACCGACGGGGTGTTTGTCTATATCCCCGACGGGGTGCGGGTGGAGCGTCCCATACAGCTCCAGTCGGTTATCAACGCCGGGCACGGCCTTTTCCTGCAGGTGCGCAACCTGATAGTGGCGGGCCGCGACAGCCATGTCACCATTGTGCATTGCGACGACTCGTATGACAACGCGCCGGCTTTTGCCAACAATGTGACGGAGCTGCACATGGGCGACGGGGCCTCGGTGGAGTATTACAAGATGCAGAACCTCAACAACCAGACGGGGCTACTGAACCACACCTACGCCCGTCTCGGCACGGGGGCGGCGCTGCGGTCGGTGGCGGTGACCCTCAACGGTGGACACATTCGTAACCACACGGAGATACGCATGGCGGGCGAGCACTGCGACGTGCAGGCCCACGGCCTTTTCCTCAACGACCAGGAGCAGCAGGTGGACAACTACATCTTTGTCGACCACGCCTACCCCAACTGCCACAGCCGCGAGTTGTTTAAAGGCATATTGGACGATTCGGCCCGCGGCACGTTCAATGGGCATGTGCTGGTGCGCGAGGGGGCCGCAAAGACCGAGGCCTACCAGTCAAACAACAACATATTGCTCACCGACAAGGCCATCATCAACACCAAGCCGTTCCTCGAGATTTACAACGACGATGTGAAATGCTCGCACGGCAGCACCATAGGGCAGCTGGACGAGCAGGCACTGTTCTACATCCGCTCGCGCGGCATCAGCGAGCGGACGGCACAAACGCTGCTGCTCTACGCCTTCTGCGACGAGGTGCTGCAGCAAATTGCCTTCGACCCGCTGCGCGAGCGGCTGTCGGACATGGTGAAGAAGCGGCTGCACGGCGAGCTGACGCTCTGCTCGGAGTGTGCGCTGCACTGCAGCACGCCCTGCAACGGTCCGGAGGTGAATTTCCAGATAGACCCCACCAAGCTGTAGACACCCATGAGACGAGCCCTCCTGTTTCTGCTTTTGTGCGGCGCCGTGGCGGTGGCGGCGGCCCAGGGCGTGGGCTCCGGCACCATGGCGACAGCCGACCAACAGCGGATGGACCGCGCCGTGCAGGCCTATAACAAAGGACGCTACCGCCAGTCGGCCGAGCAGCTGCAGCAGCTGGCCCGCCTCTATCCCAACAACCCCGATGTGCAGTTCTACCTCGGGCTCAACGCGGTGAAACGCGGCTACAACGCCGTCGGCATCCGCCGCCATTTTACCCGTGTCATACAGCTCGCCCCCTCCTACCCCAACGCGGTGGCGCACTTCTATATGGGGGTGATACACTATACCGACAACCGGTTCGACCTTGCGGTGGAGGACTTTAACCGCTACTTTGCCTTGGCCAACAGCCAGGGTACACCGGAGAGCGACGCACTATATGAGGAGGCTTCGGCCTACCTCTACTGGTCGCAGTTTCTGGCCGAGGCCTACCGCAACATAGCCCCCTACCACCCCCGCGTGGTGGCGGGCGTTTCGTCGGCCGACGACGAGCTGCTGCCTTTCTTCACGTCCGACGGGAGCCAGTGCTACTTTTTGCGCTACACCACAGCCCACGCGCCCACCACCATCCACAACCGGGAGCTGGAAACCAAGGAGCTCAAACTCTTCTCCGCCCGGCGGCGCGACACGGTGTTTCAGCCCGCCCGCATGCTTCCGGCCCCATTCAACCAGGGCGACCCTGAGGGGAGCATGAGCCTCACGGCTGACAACCGCGAGCTGTTCTACTCGGTCATCCGACGTTTCCGGGGCTATAACAACAGCGACATCTACCATACCCGCCACGACGGCAAGCAGTGGCAGCCCATAGCCAACTTGGGCGACAGCGTCAACGGGCCCGACTGCTGGGATTCGCAGCCCTCGGTCACCGCCGACGGCAACACGCTCTATTTTGCCTCAAACCGCAAGGGGGGCGTGGGCGGCACCGACATTTGGCGTTGCCGCCGCAAGGCTGACGGCAGCTGGGGACGGCCGGTCAATCTGGGCACGGCGGTCAATACGCCCGGCAACGAGAAGTGCCCCTTTATCCATGCCGACGGCCACACGCTCTATTTTGCTTCGGACGGATGGCAGGGTTTTGGCGGGAGCGACATATACTATATAGACCTCGACAACGACACCCTCACCCGCCCCGCCAATCTGGGGCTGCCGTTCAACACGGAGGAGGACGACATCACGCTCGGGGTCATGCCCGACGGGGTACAGGCCTACTGTGCAGGCCGCACCGACTCGGCCGACCGCGCGGGAGGGGCCGACGTGCTTATGTTTGAGCTATACGGCGCGGCGCGCCCGGAACCCATGGCCTGCCTGAGGGGGCAGGTGTCGGCACCGGACGGCACACCGCTGCAGGCCACCGTAACGGTGCGCCACGGCTCGCCGCACGCCATGAGCTATACCGCCGACGGCCAGGGCACTTTCGTTATCCTCCTGTCGCAGAGACGACCCAACCGCGTCACCCTCTCGGCTCCGGGCTACCGCACCATCGAGCTCACCGACAACGAGCTGCGCCGTCAACCCCTCACCGTCACCCTGCAACGCCAATAGACCACCGCCATGCACGATATTTGGAGAGTATTCCGCTACACCCGTTTCTATCCCTGGAACATAGGGGCCAACCTGCTCTTTAATATGCTGGCCGTGGTGTTTAACCTGTTTACCTTTGTCACCATAGTGCCGTTCATAGAGCTGGTGTTCGGCTCGCCGCAGCCAGTGGGCGACCTGCCACCGTTCAGCCTGAGCCAGGAGTACCTCTCGCTGTTTATGACCCACAGCCTTGGGCTGCTCAAGGCACGGCACGGACAGTGGGCCTGCTTAGTGGGGTTTGCTATCGTATACCTTGCATTCTCGTTCCTTTCCAATCTCTGCCGCTATGCGGCCCAGTTTGTGATAAGCCCGATGCGTAACGGCATCGTCATGCGGTTGCGCGACGACCTGTACCACCACATCACCATATTGCCGGTGTCGTATTTCAACTCGCGCCGCCGCGGTGATATCCTCAGCCGCATGTCGAACGACCTTTCGGACATAGAGTGGGGAGTGCTTACCTCCATCATCTCGCTGGGCAAGGACCCTTTCACCATCATCGTGTTTGCGACGGTGCTGATTTTTATCAGTCCGCGGCTGTTCCTCTATTTCCTGCTCATTATGCCGGTGGCGGTGTGGCTTATAGGGGTGATTGGGCGAAGCCTGCGCCGCAGTGCCGAGAAGGGGCAGACGGGATTGGGACACCTGTTTGCGCTGTTGGAGGAGTCGCTGGCAGGCATCCGCACCGTGAAGACCTTTGCGCGCGAGGAGGAGGCCACGGACCGCTTTGACAGTGCCAACCGGTCCTATGCCCGCCGCATGATACACGTGGCCACCCGCCGCGAGCTGAGCAGCCCCCTCTCGGAGATACTCCTAACTGTGGGCTTAGCGTTCATATTGATACTGGGAGGATTAGCGGTGCTGCAGGGCGAGTTGCTCTCGTCGGTGTTTGTGCTGTTTGTAATCCTGTTTGCCCGGTTGGTGCCGCCGGTGCAGTCGATGGTGCGAGTGTACAACAACCTGCAAAAGGCCAATGCCGCCGCCAAGCGCATCTTCGAAATCATGGATGCAGACGAGAGCATCGTGGAGAAACCGGATGCATTGGTACTGAAGGGATTTGCGGAGGGGATAGAGTACCGCCATGTGTCGTTTGCCTACCGCACCGACCAGCATGCCGAGCCGGTGTATGTGCTGAGGGACATAGCCCTTGCCATACCGCGCGGGCAGACGGTGGCCATAGTGGGGCCGTCGGGAGCGGGGAAGACCACGCTGGTGGACCTCCTGCCACGCTTCTACGACAGCACGGAGGGCGACATATACATCGACGGCCACCCGGTGCGCGACTTGAACATCAACAGCCTGCGGGCGCAGATAGGGTTGGTGTCGCAGGACTGTATCCTGTTTAACGACACGGTGGCAAACAACATAGCCTTTGGACGCACCACGCTGAAGGCCGACGAGGTGCGGCGGGCGGCACAGATAGCCCATGCCGACCAGTTTATAAGCCATCTGCCCCAGGGCTACGACACACCCATAGGCGACAGCGGCATCACCCTCAGCGGCGGGCAGCGGCAACGGCTCAGCATAGCCCGCGCCGTGCTCAAAGACCCGCCCATCCTTATCCTCGACGAGGCCACCTCGGCCCTCGACACGGAGAGCGAGTTGGCTGTGCAACAGGCGCTCAACGAGTTGATGCAAGGGCGCACGTGTATCGTGATAGCCCACAGGCTGTCGACCATACGCCATGCCGACCACATAGTGGTGATGGATAAGGGGTGCATTGTGGAGAACGGCACCCACGACCAGCTCATGGCCCAAGGGGGATTGTATCGGCGGTTAGTGGACATGCAGTCGTTCAGGTAGCGGCACAAATATGCCCAGTTTATTCATATAAAGCCATTCATTTAAAAAATATATGTATATTTGCAATTGGAAACAAGCAGTTGAATAGCACATACAAAATTGCATAACACGCTTATTGACAGTACATCACACCGCAACCAAATATTACAGCAGGAGGGTAAATAATCGTATAAAGCCCTGCGTGACCACCCAGAAGGCACGCCGCAACAGCCAAGTTGCACACAACCTACAGCATAAAAAACAGTTAATAATTAATAAAAAACAGACACAATGACACAAGAAAACAAAAAGAAGTACACCACACCGGTGGTAGAAGAGTTGAGCGTTCGGGTAGAGTCCGGCTACTTTTCGAGCCTTGAGGCCGTAACCGAGGGCGAGACCATTGACGATGCATTCGGTTTCGGCGCCCAAGGTCGCATGATTTACTCCTAATCGTCACACCACTATTAAATATCTAAAAGCTAATTGAATCATGAGAAAAGCAAGTTTATATGTCATAGCCCTCGTAGGCCTGGGCTTGGTTACGGCCTCGTGCTCGAAGGAGCAGCGCACCGACGGCAACGCCCCCGTGTTTAAAGCCGGCGTAGAGAAAAACACGAAGACCTCGTTTAGCGAGGCCACGAACCTTGTGTGGACCGATGGGGACCAGGTGGCCATATATGGCAGCGCAAGCGCTCCCGCCACTTACCACCCGGAGAACATTCAGGAGGATGCGCAGTATTGCGACCTCGTGGTGACAGAGGGCAACCCCGGCGACGGCCCCTACACGGCCATCTATCCTGTGTCGATTGCCAAGAACAGTACCACTGTCACCCTTCCCGCCAAGCAGGCGAGTGTGGCTGGCGAGCTGACAGCATACCCCATGTATGCCCAGAGCAACAGCACAGTGCTGAGTTTCAAGAACCTTTGCAGTGTGCTTAAGATTACCATGCAGAAAGCCAACACCACGGTGTCGAAGATTCAGATAGTCACCGACCAGTATCTGAACGGAGACTTCACGGTGAACTACAACGACGGAACCCCCACATTGGAATATGTCAACACCGGCAACGTGAACAACCACACCAAGATTACGACCCTCACCTTTGCGAACAATGTGAGCATTGACGAGAGCCACGACTTCTATATCTACCTGCCCGCAAACACCTACAACTACTTCCAGATAAAGGTTTATGATGCCAGCGGCAACTTCTTCACCAACACCTCCAACCGTCCCCTGACGTTCAACCGCAGCGTGTATAACAAGCTCACAATCCCTGCAAGCGCCATCAACTTCTACCCCGGCGACCTTAACGGCAAGTTTACCGTCAGCAGCGACGGGCGTAAGGTTTCTTTCTCAAAAGGCAACCTGCAGAAGAACGGTTCAATCTACCAGTTTGCCAACTACCAATACAACAAACAGGACGGGAACTACACATACCTCTTCCAGTGGGCATCCAACAGCACAGCCTCCACTTATAACGAACCTGGCAACAACACCATTGTAAACGGAAACGGCTCAACCTGGAGAACGCTGACTGGCCCCGAATGGGACTATCTGCTCCGCCTGCGCACCGGTGCAAGATGGAACTTGGTCAAGATTAACAACATTAAAGGCGTTATTATTTACCCTGACAACTTTGTGTGGCCCCTTGAGGATAATGCGGCACCAACATACCAACAGCATCCGTCAACCGACTATGGCACCAAAACGTTCACACTGAACGAATGGCAGGTGCTGGAAGATGCCGGATGCGTATTCCTCCCTGCAACAGGCCATATACAAAAAAACTCTTCATCCGTCTCTACCCCAACTTATGGTTATTATTGGTCAAGCACCGCTGTCGGCACGGACTTTAACACACGGGACTATGCATTTATAATGTATATTCAGCCCACAAGTCTCGCATTCCCTGGAAGCAACAATGCCACCAGACAAGAAAAGACATCCTACAGCGCTGTGCGCTTAGTAAAAGATGTTCAGTAATTGACAACTGAATAGAGCTAATAAAGAAGGAGGTGCCTCGGACGGGGCATCTCCTTTTGCTTTGGGGTAGCAGTTGGGCAGGACACGGAGGGCAGAGCAAATGTTAAATATTTGGCTGGGTCGTTTTTTTTATGTACATTTGCAACGTGGTTTACACAATGTAGAAATGTTAAATTTCTTTATAATCTAATTATTATCAACCAAAACAATTACACCATGAAAAAAGCCGTATTCGTTGCTGCCATGCTGGTAGCAGTGGCCGGGGCCAAGGCCCAGACCAACATCCAAGAGATGTATGACTTTAACCGCGGACACTTCACCACAACGCTGGAGATGTTCAAGAGCGATGCCTGGGGAAGCACATTCTTCTTTAACGACATCTACCACCCCACCGACATGATTACGCCAACTGGCTATTACACCGAGATTGCCCGGGCACTGAACTTTTGGCAACACACCGCCTTAGCCCCCGTGAGCCTGCACGTGGAATGGAACGGCGGCCAGTTTGCCAGCAACGCCTGGCTGTTTGGTGTGGAGTATTTTCTGCACAACGAGAGCTATACCAACACCTTTACCTTTGAACTGATGTACAAACGCATCAGCGGACAGAAGGATCTGGACAATATGCTCCCTGTCCTGCGGCCTTATGACAAGGTGAGCAATATCCCCATCCAGTTCACCTTTGTGTGGGGGATGCAGAACCTGTTTGGCGTGCACGGACTTACGTTCAGCGGTTTTCTGGATGTTTGGGGCGAGAACGTGAACTGGGGCGTAAAAGACTACTTGAGCTGGGACAACACCCAGTTGGTGATACTTTCGGAGCCCCAGATATGGTATAATATAGGGCAGCACTTTGGCTGCAACAACCTGATGATAGGCGGCGAGGTGGAGCTGGCCTACAACTTTGCGGGCGGCTGGCACAGCGGGGCTGACTTTGCCAAGAACAAGGGCTTTAATGTGGCACCCTGCGCAGGCATCAAGTGGGCTTTCTAATCCTACCCACAGTATAACATATAAATACCAATCGCTATGCTAAAGAAGTTATTTGGATTCGACCCCGCCGTGAACAGCGTGCGGACGGAGATAGTGGCCGGTATCACCACGTTTTTGGCCATGGCCTATATACTGGCGGTGAACCCCGGCATATTCAGTGCCCTGGCAGACCAGGGTATGCCCACCAATGCCGTGTTTACGGCCACGGCATTGGCCGCCATCGTCGGCACACTGGTGATGGCAATTTATGCCAAAAAACCCTTTGCGCTTGCCCCCGGCATGGGGCTGAACGCCTTTTTTGTGTTCGGCGTGTGCTTAGGGATGGGCCACTCGTGGCAGTTTGCCCTCACCGCCATCCTGATTGAGGGTGTGATATTCATAATCCTCACGGTGACGAAGGTGCGGCAATGGATAGTGGATGCCATACCGCTGAACCTGCGGCACGCCATCGGAGCCGGTATCGGCCTGTTCATTGCCTTTATAGGCCTGAAGAACGGTGGTATAATCGTAAACGACGAAGCGACGCTGGTGCACTTGGGCGACATCTGCCACGGGACGGCATTGCTGGCCATTATCGGCATTGTGATTACCGGCGTGCTGCTAATACTGAAGGTGCCGGGCAATATTTTGATAGGCATTATCGCGACCGCCCTGCTGGGGATGCTGCCCATATGGCAGATAGTGGGTGCGGACGGAAGCGTGACCCATGGAGCACTGACGGTGTTTGACCGGGTGGTGGATGTGCCGCCCTCGATAGCGCCGATATTCTGCCAGTTCCAGTGGAGCGAGGTGCTGTCGCTCGACATGCTGGTGGTGCTGTTCACCTTCCTGTTTATCGACATGTTCGACACGATTGGCACGGTGATAGGTGTGTCGCAGAAGGCCGGGATGGTGGACGAGAAAGGCAACGTGGACGACATCAACAAGATATTCATGGCCGACGCGGTGGCCACCGCCTGCGGAGCCTGCCTGGGTACATCGACCACCACGACATATGTGGAGAGCGCTGCAGGCGTGGGTGCAGGCGGCCGCACCGGCCTCACGGCTTTCACCACGGTGTGCTGCTTTGCCTTGGCTCTGTTTTTTGCACCTATCTTCACCCATATCCCGTCGGCTGCCACGACGGCTGCTCTGGTGATAGTGGGATTGATGATGCTTTCGCCCATCAAGGAGATAGAGTTGGACGACTACAGCGAGTCGATACCTGCATTCCTGACCATCATACTGATGCCGCTGTGCTACAGCATCAGCGACGGCATATTGATAGGCATGATATCGTACGTGGTGATCAATGCCCTGTGCGGTAAAGTGAAGAAGATATCGGTGACAATGTGGGTGCTGGCAGTGCTGTTCATAGCCCGCTATGTATTCCTATAACCCCACCTAACAACACCGGAGCGGGTGCCACATGGCATCTACCCCGAGACAAAAGGCCTTCGGACTGGGTAGTCCGAAGGCCTTTTGATTGCAACAGGATGGTTGGGGGAATGTGCTTTCTGAGGTTTCTGCGAGGGCCATTTCTGTTATGGTGGGTTCTATTAACTGTCACCGCACTTCGCCTTACGGCTTGTACGGTGTTATTGATGGTCACACCTCTACGAGGTGATTTACAGAAGCCCTTTATGCCTTTTCAGGATAGAAGAGGATAGAATGGATAGAGGGGATAGTTGCCATTGGGCAATATCTGTTATGCCCTTTCGGGCAGACTCTTTGAGGCAAATTGTAGATGTCCCAAACCATTATTTCACGTCGGGAGGCTCGGAGTCGGCGATGGGGTCGGAACCCCACACGGAGTTCATGGCGGCAAGGCATTCCTGGCGTGTGATGTCGTTGAGGCGTTCGAGGTGGCGTTGATAGAAGACACACTTGGTCATGCCTACCTGACGGCAGACCACGTCGGTGGCGAAGGCCTCGCAAGTAGGTGCGCCACACATGCCGCAGTCGACCTGTGGGAGATACATTTTGAGCTTGTTGATTTTCTCCAGTTTCTTGTAGGCCTTGGCAAGGTCCTTGTCGAGAGTAAGCATGGAGCGTGGCTGGACGGGTTCGACCTGGGAGTTTTCGATGAGGTAGTCCTTGTAGACATCCATTTCGCGATCGCGTGCCATCTCACCGTTGCGTTCGCGCTCGGCAGCCTTGCGGGCACGGGCATACATGCGCTCGCCACAGAGGAAGCGGTTTTCGCACGAGAGGAGGGCACCGGCACAGCTTTGGTCGCAGGCGCGCAGCTCGAGGAACTCAACTCCCTCCACCTCATCGTTTTCGAGCTTGTCGAGAAAATCCATGACATTCTCAATGCCGTCGATGGCATAGGAGCGTTTGGCAAGGCAGATGCGACGTTCGCCATTGGTGAGGGTGGAAAGGATAGCGTCGGCCGAGAGTTGAGGGGTTTTCAGGGCGGTGAAGGCATAGCCTTTGCCCTGCTCCTTGATTTTGCGGTAGACCTTGTTGAAGAGGGCATCCATGTTGATGACACCATCGATGACGGAGCGTTTCTCGCCCACGGGTGCTTTGACGGCGGCAATCTTGGCGGCACAGGGAGTAACATAGAAAAGGCCTATCTCCTCGCGGGGTACACCGCGCTCCTCAGTGAGCATTTTGAGGACATACATGGCTGATATGTCGAGCGGGGCTTTGACGGGGATGATGTTGTCGACCAAGGAGGGGTATTTGATTTGAATGAGGCGCACGATGGCGGGGCAGAAGGAGGAGATGAGAGGTTCTTTGTCGACGTTTTCGTGGGCGTAGCGGTGCTTGATGTCGACATAGATGCCGGCGGCAGACTCCACCTCGAAGACGTGCCTGAAGCCAAGATCCTTGAGCGCCGCATAGATGCGGGAGACGCGGATATCGTCGGGGAACTGGCCAAGGAACACCGCAGGGAGCAGGGCTACAGAATGGGGGAATTCATGCACCTTTTTGAAATCGTCCTGCTTGATATAGATGGCGTCGACCGGGCAGGCGGCATGGCACTTGCCACAATCGATGCAACGGTCCTCCATGATGAAAGCCCTGCCGTCGTTGATGCGGATGGCTTCGGTGGGGCAAATCTTCATGCACCGGGAGCATCCGATGCAATTGCCTTCGTCAATTTCAAGGGCATGGTAAAACATGAGTAATAAAGATTAAGCTGTTAGACAAAGTTGACAATCATATCCACAGTGGTGCCCACGCCCACCTCGGAAGTGACATTGAGCACGTCGACGTTTTTCTGCATGTTGGGGAGACCCATACCGGCACCAAAACCCATGTCGCGCACTTCGGGACGGGCAGTGGAATAGCCCTCCTGCATGGCAAGGGCGATGTCGGGAATGCCCGGGCCTTTGTCGGCCACAACCATATGGATTTTGTCGGCCTCGATGTCGACAATAACCTTGCCACCGTAGGCATGGGCAATGGCATTGACCTCGGCCTCGTAGAGTGCGACGACAACACGTTTGACCACCTGGGGGGCGACACCCAGCTGTTTCAGGGTCTTTTTGACGGAACTGGAGGCTGTACCGGCGTTGGTAAAATCGCCCTCAATAACTGTGTATTCCTGATGCATGGTAGTAAATGGGGGATAGAGTTAATACAAAGGTTCGATGCCCGCGTCGAAAAGGAGACCGCAGGTCTTGAACATGGAATAGCTGGTGCCGATGAGGACCATGTCGTTCTCCTCAGCCAGCTCAATCATATCATCGGTAGGCTTTTTGTTGCGGACAAATACCACAATGTCGAGCGAGGCCATGTCGCAGGTACGGATAGTCTGCACGTTGCACAGTCCGGTGACAAGCATGGGTGTTTCTTTGAGGGTGAGCACATCGCTCATGAGGTCGGAAGCAAATGCTTTCTCTACATGCTCGTCGAGGCGTTCGGTGCCGAGATACACTGTAGCATTGAGTTTGTTTACTATTTCTCGCAGTGTCATGATATATAAAGTTTAACGTTATTATAATGTGATTTGATTTTGCAAATATACGAATATTTTTTCATTTAATTGTTAAAACTGTTAAAAAGCAAATCCAACCATTTGCGCAGCAGGCATAAACTCTCGGTCATGACACCTCGTTTGCCGGGGAGGTCACCGCCCGGGGCAACGCCGATGTTGGGCCGATGTTGGGCCGTTCTATCCCCGTCCGCAGCATCGGACGTTGAGCGGACTTGCCACGACTTTAATATGGCGTTACCGCATCGCTTGATGTGGCGGAGGGAGGCCACACAATAAAACAGGGTCCCCGCCGTTTTTAGTTTGAAACGGGTGCTTGCACCCACAAAAAACGTCTTGCCCAATGATTACACCCACCTACCTGACCCGTGGCGACCGGGTGGCCATCGCTGCACCGGCGCGCAAAATTTCAGCAGAGGAGTTGAGACCTGCCATCCAGTTGTTCGAAAGCTGGGGACTCGAGGTGATGCTTCCCGAGCATTTGTTCGACACCGACCACCAGTTTGCCGGCAGCGACGCTGTCCGGGCATCATTGATGCAAGGGGTGCTCGACGACCCTGAGATACGCGCTGTGATTTGCGCCCGCGGAGGCTACGGCACGGTAAGGATTGTGGACAAGTTAGACTTTAGGGCCTTTGCCCAGAAGCCCAAATGGATAGTTGGATACAGTGACATAACCGTGTTGCACAGCCATATACACCGCCACCTTGGTGTGGCAACATTGCACGCCACTATGCCCATAGACATCGCTGACTGCACACCACACCCTTCGACCGAGACGCTGCACCGATGCCTGTGGGGGGAACCCATAGCCTATCGCTGGGCAACCCACCCACTTAACCGGAATGGTAAAGCAAAAGGGGTAGTGGTGGGTGGCAACCTATCCATATTGTACAGCCTTTGTGGGTCGGCCAGTGATATTGACACGAATGGCAAGATACTGTTTTTAGAGGACTTGGACGAGTACCTCTACCACATAGACCGGATGATAATGAACCTAAAGCGAAACGGCCACCTTGAGGGACTGGCAGGATTGGTGGTGGGCAGCCTGAACAGGATGCACGACAACAGCACCCCATTCGGCAGCACCGCCGAAGAGATAATCCGCGACGCGGTGGAAGAATACGACTATCCAGTATGTTTTGGATTAGCGGCCGGACACATTGGGACTGACAACCTGGCCATGCCTTTGGGGCAGGTGGCAGAGCTGGACGTTGGGGGGAGTGTGGAATTGCGATATAGTAGCCCTCAATGATTAAGTAATACATAGCACCGATTGCCCAAACAGTACAAATTATTATTGTCCGGACGTAAAAGTAGACCTTTTTAAAGGGTGCATAACTTATGACTCATTATTGGTTTTGTTACCCTGTGGCATTTGGCCACATTTCGGTTTATCATGGCTGAGAAAAAGTATTCCTCATCTTAGCAATCGAAGCGGCAAGCCTGTCCTATCTGCCATAAACCCCGCTGGCCATTTAGGGTTAAAAAATGAGAGTGAGGACAATATTTTTTTGTAAATCAAAAAAACAATTGTATCTTTGCATTTCAAAAAGCAACATATATGCTGCTGATATATGTCCCCAGATTGACCAATCGAGTAGGCTACACCATCAATGTGGTCATGCGGGATATTTTACAAACCGATTTTGCTATCACCGCCGACCTCGAGACATTCCGCCGACATGAAGGTCCACGGATTAGCTATGCCACCAAGGCTCCCGAGGAATGTGACGCACCATTTGTGAAGGCAGCTGAGTTGCTGTTTGAGACCTCGATTGAGGAGCAGAAAATACGCTGTTTCCGCTATAAGGAGATGCCCGTAATGTTTCCGGTGTTTGGCGACTCGGCACTACCCTTTGACCCTTTTGCTGCCATATTTTATATGCTTTCGCGCTATGAGGAATACTTGCCCCACATCAAAGACGAGCACGGCCGGTTTCCGGCCACAGAGAGCGTGGCCTATAAGCATGACTTTTTAAAGACTGCCGTGGTAGACCGTTGGGCGTTGGCCGTGCGCGACGTTATCAAAGAGCGCTATCCCGATGCAGTATTCAGAGAACGCAACTACACGTTTGTACAGACCATTGATATCGATGCTGCCTATTGCTACCATCACAAGGGTATATTCCGAACGGTGATGGGTTTTATCCGCGACGGATTGCACCGGCACGACATGGACGCAGTAAGACAGCGATACCGAGTGCTGAGAGGCAAGGAGGCTGACCCATTTGACACCTTTGACTATATATTGGAAACCAGCAAGCCCTACCTGAACAGGAGTGTGCTCATTTTCTTTGCCTTGCTGGGAGACTATGGCATATACGACAAGCCGGCCTCACCTCACAACAATGAATTTCGCCTGCTGTTGCAGCACTTGGGCGACTATGCCAAGGTGGGAGTGCACGGCTCATATTATTCAGCCGATGAACCCGCACGACTGGGCCAAGAGATACAACGGCTTGCAGGCATACTGCACCGCCCCATAGTGCGCAACCGGTTTCATTTTTTGCGATTCAGGCTACCAAGTGCATACCGCAATCTGGTAAGAAACAACATACTGCATGACTACACTATGGGATATGCAGAATTGCCCGGATTCAGAAACGGCACATGCACCATAGTGCCATTTTTTGACCTTGGGAGCGACCAAGAGAGTCCACTGCGCATACATCCATTTATGGCTATGGACACCACATTCCAAAAGTACATGCATGTCACCCCACAGGAAGCCTCGGCCAAGCTGCACGAGCTGGTGGACGAGGTGCGTGCGGTGGGAGGTACGTTCAGCTGCATGTTTCACAACCAGAATTTGTGTGAAGACTTTGAATGGAAAGGATGGCGGGCAGTGTATGAGGACTTGCTTTCGTATGCGACGCCAAGCCAAACTAATCGAAATATGGAGGAGAAAAGAAATGATTAATTATAAAGAGAAGCTACACGATATTAAGGCATTTGTGTTTGATTTCGACGGTGTGATGACAGACGGAAGCGTCTGGACTTATGCTGACAAAGAGACCGTGAGATGTGGAAACATCAAAGATGGCTTTGCCATCCAGTATGCAGTGAAGAAAGGTTACATTGTTGCCCTTATATCCGGAGCCACCTCGCTGAGTATAGACCACCGAATGACGGCACTTGGCGTGACGCAGTGTTACACGGGATGCGCCAACAAGATGGACACTTACAGGAAATTCCTGGCGGACAACAGTCTGACAGAAGAGCAAGTGGTATGCATGGGAGACGACATACCCGACTACGACATAATGTCGCACTGTGCAGTGGCGGCCTGCCCGGCCGATGCAGCCACGGAGATAAAGGCTATCAGCGACTACATATCGCGCTACGGAGGAGGACATGGATGTGTGCGTGACATTATCGAACAAGTAATGCGGCTACACGGGACTTGGTTCAACCCAGAAGTGGCAAACCATGAAGCCATGAATTGGTAACATATTAACAACATACAAATATCAAAAAGATACTGAACATATTAGCAATCCTGCTTTGGGGAGTCACCGCGTGGACACAAACGGACCAGGGGGGAGCGACTGCGGAGCCACCGGCACGTAACAGTATCACCATGCTCGGCACATATTATGCCGACCGCTTTGTGGGGAGGAAGACCTCGAACGGTGAGATCTTCAGGCAAAACCAATATACAGCCGCGCACAAAAGAATCCCGATGGGGACATATTTGCTTGTCACATACCCACTAACTGACAAGCAAATCGTGGTAAGGGTGAATGACCGTTGTCCCAAGCCCGGAATACTGGACATGACAAAATTAGCTGCATACTCGTTAGGGATAAACGGGTCAGGCAGGGTGGTCGTCACAACCCTTGACCAAGAAACAGGCTATCGTATGTGGGTGAACCAAGACACCCTGGCCATGAGCGAGGAAGAGTACTATGCTTTCCGCGACCGGAGCCGTCCCAAGCGCATATCGCCTTATCCTATATCCCCAGGAGGTTCGACCAATGCAGACAAGAAAACCAAAACACCCAAACCTTCCAAAACAAAGAATAAAAGCGATGACGTCCAAGTCGCACATGATAATCCCACCCCTACCTCATCATCCGACACCTTGAAAGACGTCAAATCACCCATCACCGATATGCCCAACGAAAATCCTCACGCTGCTACCTGCGCATTATATGACTTGGAGCTATGCATTGTAAACACTCAGGTGGCCGCGCAACGAGAGGCAGGCAGACTTCCCAAAGAACTACAAGAGAAAGCCCTGTTTAGGCGGAACCAATTGAACAATCAAGTACATGTGATACTGGCATTAGGGGATTCGAGAAGCCATGCAGTACGGACTCAAGCCATGCTGATTGACGATTTTCCAGATAGCTGCCTTATTCCCCACGAGCAGTAGATGTTGACTACGGAACATATACTGCTCATTATCTGACTGCAAACGCCCTGTCGACGAATTAGAAGAATGAGAAAAAAGAAAAAAAAGAAAAAAAAAGAGAAAAAAAACATTCCATGTTAATAATTATTGCTATCTTTGCAAGTCAAAACCTGAATTGCTTTTTTGACAGAAAAGCAGGTCAGGACAATAAATATACAAAAGAATATTAAATAGTTACATGATATCAAAATGAGTGCTCACATGAAAATCAAAATGCACAAGAAGCTGTCACTTTTGTTGATGGCAATGGGATTTTCATGTGTTGCCATGGCCCAGCAGGAGCCCCAGTTCTCACAATACATGTTCAACAGGATGTCGTACAATCCCGGTTATGCAGGCAGTTCCGGCTCCATCTGCGCTGCGGCGATGTATCGGCAACAATGGTTTGGCTTAAAGCTTGATGCCCCAACGGCTGGAGGCAAAGCCGGATCGGTTCCCACTGACATTCTTTTCACTTTTGACATGCCCGTAAAATTCCTGCATGGAGGTTTGGGATTCACATTTGTCTCGGACAAAATCGGTTATCACGACAACTTGGAGCTTTCTGTCGATTACGCATTCCGTATGTTCTGGGGTGAAGGAAACCTGTCTGCTGGAGTGGAATTCAACCTGCTCAACAGCAGCCTTGACAAAGAGTCGCTGTGGGGACCCGACGGTCCTGACCCACAAGTGGCTCAACTCGGTGAATCGGCCATGTTGTTTGACGCATCGGTAGGTATTTATTATCAAGTGCCGAGCAAATACTACTTAGGACTCTCAGTTAAAAACTTGCTGGCCGCACATAGCGATGACATCATGTTCACCAATGCACGCACAGTTTACGCGATGGGAGGCTATGAATACACACCCGCCAGCGCACCTTCTATACGAATTAGGCCCTCAGCCTTGCTTAAGACTGCCAACTTTAGCTTATTCCAAGCCGACCTATCCTGTCTGATTGATTATCGGAACGCTTTTTGGGGTGGTTTGGGATATCGTGTACAAGATGCCATTTATGTATTGGCCGGTGTCCAATGGAAAAAACTACGCGTTGGTGTTTCCTACGATTTCACCACGAGCCGTCTTGGTGCGTTCAAGTCTGGGCGCAGCATGGGGTCGATGGAACTGTATCTGAGATATTGTTTCAAGATATCTGTGCCACGCAAACCCGGAACATCCTACGGCAACTCCATTTATCTGCTTTAATCAGTATCACATGAAAAAATACTAAAAACGAAACTTTTTCCGCATTAGAACGTATATACGAAAACAGAAACATCACATTATACAAAGATAACAACAAATATTAAAAGAATAAATAAATACAATTGATATATGAAAAAGTTGTTTTTCTTGTTAGCAGCCAGTGTAGTCCTTTGCTACGGTTGCTCTTCCCGCTCAGAAAACGGTGAACTGGTTGGTGTATTAGACCGTTCACAATTTGAAGACATTGACCTCAAAGGCATGGTTTTTGTGAACCAAGGCAACTTCAGCATGGGTGCAGGCGTGCAGAACAACACCTATGGTGTAACCCTACAGCCACGAACCATGCAGGTTTCCTCTTTCTTTATGGACGAAACCGAAGTCACCAATAACGAGTATCGCCAGTTCGTATTCTGGGTGACCGATTCAATCGTTCGCAGAATGCTGGCAGAGGGTGGTGTTGAAGGCGAGTACGTGATTGAAGAGAATGAATACGGTGAGCCTTTGGATCCCCCAAAGTTAAACAAGAAAACCAAGATTCGCTGGAATGAAGCAGAGACCCGCGAAGCATTGAACGACTTATATGTGGCCGAGAAGGACAGATATTTTGGCCGTAGGGAAATTGATGCATCCAAGTTGAATTATGAATATTACTGGATTGACTACGCCGATGCTGCCCGTAAAGAGATTGGTGTCCAAAACAAGGAGGAACACCGCGGTACTTTATACACTGCCCGTCCCCGTGGTTTGAACAACCGCACTGCTTTTGTCCACAAGGAGCGCATCAATGTCTATCCCGACACACTTTGCTGGGTACACGACTACACCTACTCCATGAATGATGATTTCACGAGGAATTATTTCTGCTCCTCGGCATACGACAATTATCCAGTGGTAGGCGTAAGTTGGCTGCAGGCCAAAGCCTTCTGCATCTGGCGCAGCCATTTCCTCAACGACTACCTTGAGTCTATTAACTATGCACACATGAACGATTTCCGCCTTCCCTCTGAGGCAGAATGGGAATTCGCCGCTCGAGGTGGTATAGCAGCTGAATCCTATCCTTGGGGAGGTCCCTATGTTCGCAACCCGAATGGCTGCTTCTTGGCGAACTATGAGCCGTTGCGTGGAGCCTATGACGACGATGGCGGTGTGCGTACATTAGTAGTCGGACACTACGCACCTAACGACTATGGTCTGTATGACATGGCTGGAAATGTTTCAGAGTGGTGTGCAGATGCATATGACGAAAAGATATATACTGTTGCCAACGCCCTCTCTCCCTACTACAATTACAATGCTAAGGAAAGTGACCCGATGGCAATGAAACGTAAAGTGGTTCGTGGCGGTAGTTGGAAAGATCAGAAGTACTATATTCAGGTTCAAACCCGTTCCTTTGAATTCCAGGATACTAGCAAATGCTATATTGGATTCCGTTGCATCCAACCCTATTTGGGCCGTGTTAAGGGAGATAACCTGAAGACCGCTTCCAACGTCTATTGATGCCAACAAAAAAGAGGATGATATTACTCTAAAATCTTTTATAATACATCAAAACATTATTAAGTAACACAAAAACGATACACAATGAGCTTTATAGACAATCTTGTTCGCAGTAACGGTTATAAAAACTTCATGTCGAAACTATACGGATGGGGCGCAGCCGTGGTTATTATTGGAGCTCTTTTCAAAATCAACCACTGGCCAGGCGGTACAATTATGCTGATTATCGGTATGGGTACTGAGACTGTCATCTTCTTCCTCTCAGCTTTTGAGCCACCACACGTTGAATTCGACTGGACACTTGTCTATCCCCAACTCGCCGGCATTGGTGGCGGAGAAGGATTGAATGCAAAAACAGAAGATATCGACAAATTAGTTGCCGTCGAGGAGAAAGAAAGCGACCCCCTGACATCCAAACTTGACAAAATGCTTGAAGATGCAAACATCACATCCGACCTAATTGAACGATTAGGTAAAGGTATGGAGAACCTGGCCGAAAGTGCCCAAGCTATGAATGGAATGGCATCGGCTGCTGCTTCTACCGACAAATTTGTCAATACTCTTGACGGTGCAGCTGAAGCCGTTGGCAATTTAAAACAGGCGACTGAAGCTGTGAATACACTAACTACCATTTATCAAGAGACTGCACAGGCACTCACCAGCGGAGACGCTTCTTATGCTGACGAGATGAAAAAATTAGCAAGCAGCTTGGCTTCTGTAAATGCAATGTACGAAATGCAGCTGCAAACATCTACAAGCCAACTCGAAGCCACGAAGGCTGTTGAAGAGCGTATACAAAACATGATGGCAAACTTCGCAGACTCTGCCGAAGGCGTATTAAAATACAAAGACCAAGTGGATGCCCTCACACGTAAGGTCGCAGAGCTGAACAATGTGTATGGTAATATGCTTGCAGCAATGCAGACCAGACTATAATCCTTCGTGTTAAACTTATCATTACTAATAATTAGAATATGAGTGCTTCAAACTGTCCGGAAACCCCGCGACAAAAAATGATTCAGATGATGTACCTCGTGTACACCGCAATGCTGGCACTGAATGTGTCGGCTGAGGTAGTCGAGGGATTCAAAACTGTAGGTAACGCCATGACCAAATCGAATGAAAATATGGTCATGAAACTTGACGATACCTATGACAACTTCGAGGCCGCACTCAAGAATAATCCTGCAAAAGTCAAAGAAAAATATGACAAGGCTCAAGAGATAAAAAAGCTTTCAAACGAATTAGTATATACTATTGACACTGTCACCTATAGTTTTATTGGAGAAATTGCCAGCAAAGCCGACATCACACTTATTGACCCCAATGACCCTGAAAAGACCATCAAACGCACTATAAACCTCAAAAATGATGATGGTTCAAAGAATTTCGACAGCATAGCTGAGGCATTGAAAATAGGTGGATTTAGTTGGATTCAGAAACTTGACGACAACCATGCTGGTACCAGATATTTCATTGGTGACGCTGAAGGCAAGGAAGTTTCAGAGGGCGCAGCTGCGGAGATTAAGAGACGCATAATTGAGTACAAAAAGGCCGTTAAAGAGAGCCTCGGCTCAGATTCAAACCATGTTACATTAGGATTAAACGTTGAAGAGTATCACTTGAACAGCGAAAAGAAGCCTACTTCTTGGGAGCAATTGAACTTCAATAATACGGTTGCCGGTGCTGCTCTCGTAACACTTACACGAATGAAAGCTGAAGTAATGAATGCTGAATTCGATGCCGTGAACATGTTGTTCAAACAAGTAAAACAGAATGACTTCTCATTTGATAAAGTAGCTGTTATAACCCGATCCAAATCCTCCTACATAATGCAGGGTGGCAAATACGAATTGGTTGTCAATGTCGGTGCCTATGACTCTAAAGCCAAATTTGAGGCAACAGTTGGTGGCACTCGTTTCACTGCAAATGATACAGGAGCAATAGTATACAGTACCGTATGCAATACAACTGGGCCCAAAACCATTACTGGTACTGTATACGTCAAAAAAGACAATGGTACAGAGAGCTACGACTTTAAAGAATCCTATTTTGTAGCAGAACCGATGGCTGTGTTTGAACTTACAGAAATGAATGTTGTTTATGCTGGAATCGACAATCCAGTGAGAATCTCCGTTCCTGGAATCGCAGCCCATAATGTTATCGTTGCAATGGCTGATCCAAGCCAAGCCACAATAGTACCCGACACTAAAGCTGGAGCAGGAAACTACATTATAAAACCTAAAGTAAACAAAGGCAAAATCAAGGTCAATGCTTCATTCAAGGATGGAAACCAGACAAGGTTTGCCGGGTCAACCGAATTCAGAGCTCGTCCACTTCCTGACCCCAAAATATTCCTAGGAAAGGCAGAAGCTGGCAAAGGCATACCCATTAATGACCTGAAGAACATGAAAGGCCCATCAGTACGCTACGGACCAGAATTCGCATTCCACATGGAGACCCCAAAGATTATCAAGCAAACCATTGATATAACAAAAGTAAATGGTGCAACCGACCTTGAGAATAGAGGTGCCCAATGGGGAGCAGATGTAATGAGCTACATACAAAAAGCAAAACCAGGATGTAAGATAACCCTAAGCATTGACGTCACAATGCCTGATGCATCTAAGCGTAATATAAGTAGCACATTCCGCATAACAAGATAAATAACAATAAAATTTTACAATATGAAAAAGATAGTGTTTGCCTTTAGTATTGTCCTTCTTACTCTTGGAGGTATGAATGTCAAAGCACAAAACATCCTCAATGCAGAAGACGAAAACAATTTGAGCAACTTCTACACTCGTACGATGGTTACCACCAGGCAAGCCATCCCTTATCCGAGTTTACGTGAAAGTGATGTTATTTGGTCAACCTGTATATGGCGTACCATAGACTTCCGCGAAAAATTCAATCAGTTCTTCTACTTTCCAAAAGGAGAAGACTCAATCAACAACAACCAAGGTCGTATCAACCTTGCCTATCTCATCTACAGATCCGCTGCCAATGGTGAATTCGAAATCTTTGACGATGACGAATTAAAAATACCCGTTGATTGGGAAACCATGTATAAGAAACTCAATAAGGCAGACTCCACCACCACCGACCCCATTTACGACGACTACGGTGAGATAATCGATGAGGGACATGATACTGTCAAATATAAATCATTCACATCGGATGATTACTACAAGATTCATTTGAAAGAATTTTGGTATATTGACAAGCAGGATACACGAATGAAAGTTCGTATCGTATCTCTTGCTTTAGTTGACGAGAACTGCAAAGAAGTCGATGGTGAGATGGAATGCAACCCCACCACCCGATTCTGGATTCCCATGAATGACATGAGGGTAAGAAACATATTTGCTCGCACAGATGCCTACGACATCTATAACAACAATGCTGAGCGCAGTTATGACGAAGTATTCATTACCCGCTATTTCGACAGTTATGTTACTCGCGAAACTAACGTCTTCAACCGTGAAATCCATGATTATCTAACTGGTGAAGATGCTCAACTTGAAGCAGAATCTATTGAAGAACGCATCTTCAACATTGAGTCGGATATGTGGGAGTATTAAACTGAAAGAACCGCAAGGCGAGACTTTATAACTAAAGAGAATAAGAGTTAAGAATAAGTCCACTTGTTCTTAACTCTTTCTTTTTTATCAAAATAAAGGTTTTAATCATTAGTAATCATAATACTACGGTGAAACGGTTCCTAACCATATTACTGCAATTCGTGATAATGCTAATAATATCTGATGGTATTAAAGCGCAATGGTTGGAACCTCAGCCAAACGATATCTTTATAAGACCTAATGACGGTCCAATAAAACCACAAGAAAGTGTTTACGTAAGAGAAACAGATGTATACTGGGAAAGGCTCTTGTGGCGAATAATTGATGTACGGGAAAAAGAGAATCAATATTTTTATTTTCCGGCAGACCCTAAAGGGGTTCGTGGAAGAAAAAATCTTGCCTATGTACTATGGGATGCTATTCTTGCAGGACAAATCGAGTTATTTGAAGACGATGAGATGAAAATCCCACTCGACGCTGTCAAAATAATAGAACGAGCCACACGAAACGATACTGTACAAATGGAGGTATATGACGACTATGGCGAAGCAGATTACACAACAGTATATATACCTCATGAATTTAAATCAGACGACATCTACCAATACGCTATCAAAGAGGCTGTATTTCTTGATAAATCAAAAAGTGGTATGCAGGTACGAAAGATAGGCCTTGCACCATTAGAAGACCGATACAAAGTCATTGATGGCGAGACAGAATTCATGGGTACTGTCACACTATTCTGGGTACCCATGCTCTCTTTACAAACCCGAATATTGTTTGCGAATAAGGAAACTTATTTTCGCGAAAACCTCATGCACATGCCTACATGGGAATATGCATTCAACTCTTTCCTATACACATCATTCATAACACGAATTGACAACGTTTGGAACCGCTCCATCCATGATTATCTAACAGGAGAGGATGCAATACTCGAATCTGACCGTATAGAGGAAGAAATCCTAAATATAGCATTAGATATGTGGGAATACTAATCTGCTAAGCAGGCATCCAATTGTCGGCAGATATCAGTTTTATCCATGTTCTGTCCTATAAAGACAATCTTTTCCATCCTGTCTCCATATACATCATCCCAATCATGAACCAAACCTGGCTCTTTTCGCATAGTTTCAATTAATTCATCCTCTGGCATAGTAGCATACCACTGGCCAGCTTCGGACAGTTTTACCTGAACACCTGCTTGTTCAAAAAGATATGACATGTCCCTATCGTCGGCAAAATAACAAACGCCTTTGGCTCGTATTACATTCTTAGGCCACTGAAAATTAACAAAGTGGTCAAACTTATCTATATCAAATGGTTGACGTCGATAATAAACAAATGTTCCAATACTATATTCCTCCAACTCTCCGCCTTCAGCATGATGATGGTGATGGTGATGATCGTGGTGGTCGTCGTCATCATCGTCGTGATGATGTTCCTTTTCCTCGTCACCATGATGATGGCGAGCCTCTGCATCCTCTTCTTCAGTGGTCAAACGCTCCAACTCACGAACCCATGCTGCAGAACCGGAAGTCTCGTTATAGTCAAAACTTTGGGTATTGACAATGTCATCCAGATCCACATCAGCATAATCCGCTTCCAAAATACGAGCACCTGGATTCAAGTTTCGAACTATCTGCCTTAATCGTTCAAGTTCGTCAGGCTTAACTTCCGATTTCTTATTCAAAAGAACAATATTGCAAAACTCAATCTGTTGTATTATAAGATTCTCAATATCTTCTTCCGCAATAGCTGAGCCAAGAAGCTTGCCTCCACAGTCGAACTCACTTTGCATCCTCAAAGCGTCAACCACAGTAACCACACAATCCAAACGAGGTATTCCAAAGCGGGTATATTCTTCTCCCATACGGGGAATAGAACATATTGTACGCGCTATAGGTTCTGGTTCGCATATGCCGCTTGCTTCGATAACGATATAATCAAACTTACTATAGCTCATAATCTCACTCAACTGTTTCACCAAATCCATCTTCAATGTGCAACAAATGCACCCGTTTTGCAAAGCCACAAGACTGTCATCGCCTTGCCCAACAATGCCACCTTTTTCTATCAAAGACGCATCTATATTCACCTCACCTATATCATTCACCATGACAGCAAAACGAATATTCTTCTTATTGTTCAAAATATGGTTCAACAAGGTGGTTTTCCCACTTCCAAGATAACCTGTGAGCAACAGCACAGGAGTAAAACGAATATTATTATTAATCATACTGTTATATATTAGTCGATCAACTGCTCAACAACCTGCAAAGAACGGTTAAGAGCAAAAAGCTAATAGAATAACGCTAACCGCATATTATTTATTACCCTAACAAAAGAGTTTTTTTTGAAAGAAAGTCAGAAAGGACAATCCTATCCAAGGTGGCTCCATCTAAAACCGTAGTATACATCTCGTAGCAGCACAAAAATCCTGGGAGTTACGAAAGCACTCAATATACCAAGAAGAACCAAGGCAAATCCTTTCCATAGTCCGATTATGCATGCAGACACGACAAACAACAATAATAAATAAACCATCGTCAATCCAAAACGTATCCCATAATTAATCGAGCTACGAAACTGAGGGTCTTTCACTTTCGACTTAGCCAGTAAATGGGTAGGCATATAGACAATAGGATTGCTAATCAGCCACAATGGTAACATTTCCCAACAGAGGACAACCAGAAATGTGACAATCGTCAGCACCAATAAAGACCATGCATAAAGCCTCCAAGTCTTAACCTTATACCACTTTGCAGCATACCACATCGGGACACCTTTTCGGTTGCACATATCAGCAAAATCGCTACCCAAAGCATAGCACTTCGCCTTATCGCTCTCGTCCATATGTACCAATTGGCGGCTGATATGCCGTCTGGCCTCAAAACGTCCCCACACCGTATTGTGGAGCTTCAGACTCTTCAATACCCGACGAGTGTCGCGATGGCAATATGCATACTCATCGTCGTAATGCTCATCTGACACCACCTGATGAATCTTTTCCTTTAGGGCATCCGTCAGGTCTGCTCTCATGTGGTTGAGCGCCACTGGTTCATTCACAATATATTCCTCCATATACTGTCGTACGTCAATGGGTTGCCCAATATCAACAGCCACGCTACTATATGGCAATTCATAATCATCATAGTCCAAACCTACAGGAACAATATACAATGGCTTGTCCCCAATATCGCGCTGTGTTTCACCGGCAATCCTGAACATACCTTTTACCAGGGGAAGCAACTGATGCCTGTCATTATGCGTACCCTCAGCCATAAGGCACAATGGCATCCCTTTCTCCAACGCCTGACGTGCATTATGGAAAACCTCCTCATTACGCGAAAGCTGCTCCCTGCCGTCACGGATACGGTAAACAGGACTTATGCGCAACCATGTAAGGAAAAACCTTGCAACTGGCTTCTTAAAAATATCCGCTCGGGCCAAAAACACAATTGGCTTATTCAACACCATCAGCACAACCAACGGATCCATCATTGCGTTTTGATGACATGGGGCGAGAATAAACCGCTCCA
>Ga0310697_10000949_pt1 | contig 36276 bp, 36 predicted proteins | sample 172DNAGHGlowgp2_FD_203883 | JGI IMG/M metagenome (GOLD analysis project Ga0310697, IMG submission 203883) | Sheep rumen microbial communities from Palmerston North, Manawatu-Wanganui, New Zealand - 1728 DNA GHGlow gp2 (v2) (version 2) | ecosystem: Host-associated > Mammals > Digestive system >... | reverse complement strand
TGTGTGCTGTGTTGACGGATCAACCTGACTATGATCAGGCTAAGAATTACTGGAAGGTGTTGAAGTTCCGTCTGAAAAAGGAGGGAAATAAGTCGGTTACAAATTGTAACCAACTGAAATTAGTATCGTTGAGGGACATCAGTATGCTTCGCTCACAGATATCATTACACGGGGCTGGAGTGGTAAGACGACCAAGCAGTATAAGCAGTTCAAGGGACTTCATAAGGAGAACCTCCGCGATAATATGACAAACATTGAACTGGCGCTCAATACGCTAGCCGAGGCTTCTACCACAGAGATTAGCAAGTCGCGTAATCCCAAGGGGTTTAAGGCAAGTGCTGAGGTGGCTCGTCAGGGCAGCAAGATAGCAGGTGATGCCCGTAAGAAGCTTGAGGCGCAAGTGGGTCATAGCGTTATTTCCCCTGCCAAGGCTGCTGACTACCTACCTCCTGTGGAGGATATCCAGTTGTTGCCAGACGATGAGTGAGTGAATAAAATCCACGGAACCTGTCTCTGTAGCATCTAACTTCAATAGTTAAAACTATGCGAGCTAAGGTGGGCAAAGAATAACCTTTCACCCTGAACCCTTAATCATGAACCCTGAACCCTTCACCCTTCATTCTTCACCTACGAAGTACCCGGTAGTGTACTTCGGATCAGACACAACAGGCGAGAAGGTCTATGAAGAGTTCTACGTCCCAGGTGAGAAGATTGACATGCAGCGTTTCCTGGCCCTTGGCGTTGTAGAGCAAACCACCCGTCATGATATGGAGGAAGTCAATACATTCTTTGACAATCTCGAAGACATCTTTGCTAAGGATGACTTCACCAAGGCACAAGTGGTGGAGGCAATAAAGAAGTTCATTCCAAACTTTGAACATGAGGAGAAGGGGAAGAACCTTGACCAGAAGATGTAGAAATTTTCCTTAGGTTCTTATTAGGTGTTTCTTGGGACTCTTTGTGGAGACTGAAAATATCGAAAGTGACGAAAGTATCGAAAAAAGTTAACGATATCGCCATAGAGATAGAAAAGATGGAACTATATTAGAGCTGTAAATTTCAAATTACCATGTTGAAAGAAATTAGCATCCATAAATACCGCGGTTTCAAAGACGTTTCATTCTCGATAGGGAAAAACTTAACCGTGATTGTTGGTCAAAATGGTACTCAAAAGACCACGCTGTTGGGTATGCTAACCCAGATGTTCACGCTGGATTCAAAGTCACCAATGGGCAGCGACAAACCCCTGATAGGCGGTAATTACCGTTCGGATTTTATGAATAAGTTCAAGTTCTCTCCAACATACGATAAGGCTGGTGACCACGAATGGACACTGAAGTTTGACGGCATGGAGGATTTTACGGCTACGAGCATTTGGCGTAAGAAAGCAGATAGGACGATTCGCTTTTGGCAGAAAGGGAGTCATGCTGCAGGATCTGGCTACATACAATATCCCGTTTTATATTTAAGTCTAAGAAGGCTATTCCCATTGGGCGAGGACAACAAGGTGGGCGAGTCTCACAATGTGGAACTCAATGATGCAGAAATAAAGGAGTATAAGAAGTTTCACGATGATGTTCTGTTCAATGTGTATGAAGAAGCGCAGCCATTATATCTGGAAGGAACGGAGAAAAAAACGATAGGGGTGAACACTACAACCTACGATTGGAGAGCGAACTCTGCCGGGCAGGACAATTTGGGTAAGATAGTACTTGCTCTTTTCTCGTTCAAGCGACTGAAAGAGAAGCATCCTAATGATTATAAGGGTGGAATATTGGCCATCGATGAACTGGATACAACTTTGTTTCCTGCTTCTCAGGTCAAGATTCTGAAAAGTCTTCAGTCATACTCTAGTAAGTTGAAGGTACAAATTATCTTCACCACACATTCGTTGACGCTTATTAAAGAAAGCTGTAAATTGCAAGAAGAATGTAATGCGAATCGGGCAAGGAAAGGTCAGGTGAACGTCGTGTTTCTTCAAAGGGTGGATGACCATATCGCTATCAAGGAGCGAGTGGGCTTTGGAACTATTGAAAACAATCTCTGCGTATCCTTGGCCGAGAAAACCAACACACAGATAAAGATCTATACGGAAGATAACGAGGGTTGGCTGTTCTTATATAATATGGTGCCTGCCAAATACAAGGGTATCATCAAACATGTGAAAGCTAAATTAGGTTGCACCGAATATATCAATTTGATAGAGGCAAGAATACCGAGTTTCTATCCTCCAGAAGGTCTTGTTGTATTGGACGGTGATGTGGATAGGAATGACCATTACAATCACGTTGCTAGCAAACTAATTTTGTTACCTGGTCCCAAATCACCGGAACAGCTGGTAGCAGATTGGATTAATGGACTGTCAGACAGGGATCCGTTTTGGAAGTCTATCAATGCGGGTTATACCAGGCAATTCTGTTTTCAGAACTATCATTATAATGATTTGACAGACAGAATGAAGGCAAAAGCATGGTTCCAGAGTCAATGTGTAAAAGACGTATGGGGAATTACTGCACATAGGATGATGACGCATTGGAAGAAGTGCCATAAGGCTGAAGTAGATGCTTTCGTTGATGGATTTGAAAAGATGATAGGCAGGATTATCAAAGAACGAGGTATGAATCCAGAAGAATTTGGATTGTAGAATAGGTTAAAGGTTGTTAAGGACATCAGAGGTTCTAAAAAAAGACGTATTTTTGCAAATTGTTCAAGACTAATATTTATATGAAAAAATACGTGTCACCATTGAGGTACCCGGGAGGTAAACTGAAGGTTGTTAACTACATCAAGCGTCTGTTTGAGGTAAACGACTTGGTGGGTGGTACGTATATAGAGCCGTATGCCGGTGGGGCGAGTGTAGCGTTGAGCTTGCTTTTCGACAAGTATGCAGGAAAGATAAAGATTAACGATAAAGATCGCTCTATATATGCCTTCTGGTATAGCGTACTGAATAACGCTGACGAACTGTGCAGGTTGATCAGTGACACGCCTGTTACGATGGATGTTTGGCAAGCGCAGCACGAGTTGCAAAAGCGCAAGGAAAATGCGGATTTGTTGGAACTGGGCTTCAGCACGTTTTTTCTTAACCGCACGAACCGTAGTGGGATACTGAACGGAGGTGTGATTGGCGGGAAGGAACAGACTGGTAATTACAAGATAGATGCCCGATATAATAAGAATGAACTTATAGAAAGGATAGAACGTATTGCTGGGTATTCCGATTTAATAGACTTGACGAGTATGGATGCCGTAACATTGCTGAAGCGATACAAGAGAACTCCGGCGGCAAAAACTTTTTGCTATCTGGACCCGCCGTATCATGTAAAGGGACGCGACCTGTACCTGAACTACTATAATGACGATGACCACAGGGCGATAGCTGAGACAATCAAGAAGTATAAGGGCAAATGGATTATCAGTTATGATGCTGTGGACTTCATCAAGGATCTTTATGGAGACTACAGGCAGAAGGAGTATTATCTGAGCTATAGCGCGGGCAATCGATCCAAAGGTAAGGAGATTATGGTATATTCAGAGGGGCTGACATTACCTGATGTTGAGATTGTGAAGTTTAAAAAAGAAAGAACTCATAATAGATGACCTATGGCAGACTATGGTTGGTTTAACAAGCGTTATTTACGCGCCATCGACCAGTTGCGTCTATGGAGCGGCAATCCACGGCTGAACCCCGAGGAACAACACATCAACTTGCGTGACTATATCGAGGATATCATTCAGGAGGATGGCGACAAGAAGAGTTTCTTGGACCTGATACGTTCAATCGCCATCAATGGATTCATCCCGGCTGATCCGATTGTAGTGTGGAAAGATGATAAGAACGACCGCTACTATGTGGCAGAGGGTAATCGTCGCGTCCTGGCGCTGAGGTTGCTGCGTGAACCGATAAAGGCACCGCGCGAGATACGAGGCACAGTGACCAGGCTTGCGAGCAGTTGGGAGCGTATCGACAAGATTGCCGTGAATATAGCTCCTTCATTTGAGGATGCTGAGTGGTATATTAGTCAGCGCAACAGCACGTCTTCCATTCAGCAGAAGTGGCAGCGCCTGCAGCAGATGCGTTGGATAGAGAGTCTTTACGACAAGTATGCCGATGTGCCTGATGTGTTAGAACAGAAGAGCAGTATGTCGGTGAGCCAAATTGAGCAGATAGTTCGTTATATACGTCTTCTCAACTTAGTCGAAGAGAATCAGGTGAAGGAAGCTCTGACTGATGCGGAGTATAAGGCAGCCACGGCTCATACCTTCCCGATAACTATATTCGAGCGCTTCTTTGATCTAACCAAAGTCAGGGATGCCTGGGGCTTTGAGTTTGACGGAACTAAAATCACGTTTAAGAACAAAGCGGGGTTCCTGACGGCTTTTACGGAAGTAATTCGGCGTATAGTTAGCAATAAGCAAGATTATAAGCTTGATACACGTAATGTATCTGCGGACAAGATTGATGATTTGCTGGAAAAGCTGCCAAAGGTAGATATCAACACTCCTGATCCATACGAGGTGGGGGCTAAGGCGGAGTCTGAAAGCGAGACTGAAGAGCAAACTGAAGAGCCCCAGCCTAAGCCGAAACCGAAGGATTTGAAGGGAGACGTTAATCGCAATAAGCTGATTCTTGGGTGTTATCACCTTAACACGACCGAGGCGAGGCTGAGTCAGTTGTTTGGAGAGTTGAAGCGTCTGTCTGTGAATAGCTATACCAATGTTTGTGCTGCTGCGGTGAGGATTTTCCTCGAACTGGCCGTGTTGGACTATATTCAGTCAGAAGGCCTTGAGGCACAGATGCGTAAGGATTTCAAGAATGACTTCAAGAACATCATCCTAAAATCGCGAATTGATTATCTCTCCAGGAAGAGCCGTCTGAAAGACAACCAGAAGGTTCGCAAGATACTAAAGGACTTGATTAACGAGAGAGAAACTTATACGCTTGATATTTTGAATGGTTATGTTCACAGTAAAGAAACTGAATATCTAAACAAGCAGTACTTGAATAGCTTTTGGGATCATATCTTCCCGTTACTTCAGGCGATGTTAGACATAACGGAGGATTCAGACGATGGAGTATGAAGACACTGAGGCGATGAGCATTGAGGAGGCGAAGATATGATGGGCTGGTCGCAGCGTGCGTATCAGTACCTGATGCAGTCTTATGGTTGCAAAGGCTACCTGACACAAAGGGAATACCATCAGGTAGAGCAGATAAGGCAGTTTGGTCAATACTTGCAATCTCAGAAGATGCAGGCTGATCAGGACCTGTGGAATGAGGTGATGAAGCATCTAGCGAAGACGATGGTGAAGAGGTAATAAAGCCTTTCGGCTATCGCATACAGCCGGAGGCCAAAAAGGTATTTATTCCAAACTTCGAACATGATGAAAAAGGGAAGAATTTAGATCAAAAAATGTAATGACAAATAATAGCAGACTTTCCAATATAGAACTTCTACGCATGTTAGCCATGTTGATGATTCTTATCATCCATGCCAATATGCAATCACTCATACGTCCTACATCAATTGATTTAGAAAATTCACCGATTCAAGTAATAACAAGATACCTTATAGAATCTTTTGGAATAGTTGGAGTTGATATATTCGTCCTAATTTCTGGATGGTTCTTAATCAAGACAAGGCCCAAGAGTTTTATAGCTTTTGTATTTCAGATTGTATTTATAACGGGGGGGTAATTCTTTTGTTTGTTGTAACAGGTAAAATAACACCAAACTTTGAAAGCATTCAAGATATTATCTTTATATCACGAAAAGATTGGTTTGTAAAATCATATTTTGTTCTTATGATCATTGCACCTATTCTTAATAGATTTATAGAGAATTCATCAATAGAACTCCAAAGAAAAGTAGTTACTGGATACTTTTTCTTTACATGTACATACGGCTGGTTTGGTGGTGCAAATCGATTCTATTTATACGGATATGGTCCTCTGTTATTTATCGGGCTCTATTTATTAGGTAAATTTGCACATGATTTGTCAAATGATAGTCAATACACATCAAAAATATCTTGGATGTTTTCAAGAAGTAAAGTATTTGATATACTAGTATTTATTTTGTGTATATTTGCAAACACAGTTTTAGGAATATATGTTCTACATATAAATAGGCAAAGTGGATATAGTCTTTTTTATGCATATAATAATCCTATTACTATTTTAGGTGCTTTATACCTTCTTTTGTTTTTTTTAAAAATTAAATTACGACATAATAGAATAATCAATATATTGGCTGGAGGTTCATTCACAGCATATCTGATTCATACTAATCGTTATGTTTTTCCATATTTCTCCCAAGGAATCCAACATATTTATAATAACAGCTATGGACTACTGTGCATAGCAGCTATATTATTATACATCATTATAGTGTACGTAGCTTCAGTAATTGTTGATTTCCCACGTCTATTAATATGGAATAAAATTAGCAATAAGTTAAATGTAAAATAAATTATTTTAATTAGGATGTATTTAAAATTATTAGAAGTGATATTTAATGAAATGATATACTTTTTGAGCGTTTGAATTATTAAATTAAAACATAATATGGAAAGCAAAGATTATAAGTATGTACAAACATCTTTTTTGGACCATCCTATTTATACATTCGCTATGCGTGTGGGAGATTTGCTTGGTTTGCAATATGTGGCATCGCGTGGTATTAGTTCTGAACAGGGTGCTGTACAGCGCATCCTCAACAAAGGACGCGTTGACTCAATCAGTCGCTTTGTATTGGCTGGTAATACGTTTGTCAACACCTTTATCCTTAACTGGACCGACACGCAATATTTACCCAAAATTCGCAAAGAGTCAATAAATATTCCTCTTCAAGGGCGATTTGCACAAATGTTGGATGGTCAGCATCGCATAGCCGGACTCCTCGAAGCCGTAAACCAGAAACCAGAAGTGGCAGATATGGAAGTGTTGGTGTCGCTTTTCATAGGACTCAATACCAAAGAAGCTGCTCGTATATTCCTTAATATAAATAGTGAACAGAAGCCCGTACCACGTAGTCTTATTTATGACTTATTTGGAGAAGCATATGACGATCCAGAGTCTGCTATTACACGCGTTACCGATATTGTTTCCTTTCTAAACGAAACAACGGATTCTCCTTATTATGGTCGGGTGCATTATCCGGGTAAACCTAATTCCCAAAACTTGATTGATTTGGCTATTATGGTGAATGCCATGAAGCCTGCTTTTGAAAAAAATGGTACGTTCACTCAGCTTCAACTCACAGGAATAGAAACTCAACAGAAGATATTACTCAATTTCTACACTGCCATCAAAAACAAATACGTAGATGTATGGGAAAAGCCAAAAGAAAACCTTTTCCTGCGTGCTGCTGGTTTTAGCGGAGCGTTTGACTTCCTTACAGGAACTCTGTTGCAGCATTGCCAGACTGATCGTAAGTTTTCCGTTTCTCACATGGAATTCCTTATGAAGCTTGATACTCAGCCAATTATCAAGCCAGATGATGTCAAATCATTGGGTGGACGTATAGCTCGTGCTCGCGTCACAGACTATTTTAGAGAGAACTATCAGGCAGACTTACCAGAGGACAATGACAGTTACGAATTTTGAGCGCCATGGAGTGCAACGATATTTTGAAAATCAGCTTGGTTGCACCACATTGGCGGATTGGAAGAGTTATAGAGCAACTTTAAAGTCCTATGCCTTATCAGCGACTGACGTTTCAGCGTTGAAGCCATTGTTAGTTCTGGATGCTACAGCCCTTTATATCAAGGCTCTGCAGTCTTTTACACAAGCACTAACAGCATTCAGTCGAAAAGAGTTTGCATGGCCTATTATAAAAATGTACTATTCGGTTTTCTACGCAATGCGAGCAGAACTGTATGCCTCTTCTGTAATAGTAATTAAAAATGGGCAACTGTTCTATATGACCAATACTGAAGGTAACACTTTTACATCCATACAAGAGCACGGAAGTCATCAAACATATATTAAACTACGTAAAAGCCTGCCCCCTAGTGTAATTTTGCATGATACGATGCTTGACAACGAAATAGAGGCCGGGATAGATGTTTATACTTGGATGTGTAGTAATCGTGAGCGCGTGAACTATCACGCAAAATACTTTTCGGATCCAGAACCAGATGAGGTGTTACAAAAGATATACAATAACTATATAAAATTTCACAAACTTACCGATCTTCTGAATCTCTATGAAAAAAATTTTTTGTTTTGCTTCGATAAAGACCATGCAACTGTAGCTGTTCCCTATCATAAACTTCGTTTGTGCAAAACTAAACTTTTGGGGAGATTGACGTTAGGCTCAATTGAACGCAAAAAGATTGCGAGTATGAAGAATCTTTTAATAAATGCTGGAATTGAACAAACAGTTATTGAAAAAATACTATTGTAGCAAAATTATGTTTAATACTATTTTTTTGGAAAAATCAAAAATATGGCTTACAAAATTCCATTATTTAATCTGAACTTTGACGACCGGGAAGCTCAGGCAGCCTACGACACTATTAAGTCGGGCTGGATTTCTACTGTTCCGAAGAATGCTGAGTTGGAACAAATGTTTATAGACATGTGGAACGTAAAATATGCGGTCAGCATGTCTAATTGACTCTCTGCATGTTTGCTGTATGGTATGTGGTTTTGGTCCTGGTGATGAAGTTATCTGTCCCTCACTGACATTTGCAGCATCCTGCAACTGTATCCGTTATGTGGGAGCAATAACCAACTTGCCGATCAATATCGTCAGTTAGCCGCACAGGAACAAGATGTTATCTTCGGTGGCAGATTGGCAGAATACAAATATTATGACATGGCTCCCGTTGTGGAGAAAGTTTTGGGAATTGAAATATAATTGATAATGAATAAAGATATCATCACTGTAACATCACCATTACTTCCCAATCTTGATGAGTTTCATGAACTCCTCAAAGAGATTTGGGATAGTAAATGGATAACGAACAACGGTTCGTTCCACCAGAAGTTAGAAACTGCACTGGCAGAATACCTGAAGGTACCGTATGTCAGCCTGTTCACCAATGGTACGCTTCCGTTGTTGACAGCACTTCAGGCATTGCGCATCACTGGCGAGGTCATCACCACTCCTTACAGTTTCGTTGCAACCACCCATTCTATCTGGTGGAACGGCTGCAAGCCTGTGTTCGTTGATATTGAGTGGGAGACAGGATGCATGGATCCCAATAAAATTGAGGCTGCCATCACCCCAAAGACTACAGCCATCATGCCTGTGCATGTTTATGGTAAACCTTGTAACATCAAAGCCATCCAGGACATCGCCGACAAATACGGTTTGAAAGTCATCTATGATGCTGCCCATGCCTTTGGCGTGGAACTCAATGGTGAGAGCGTTTTGAATGCTGGTGACATGAGTACTTTGAGCTTCCATGCAACCAAAGTATATAATACTATTGAAGGAGGCGCTATGGTCATGCACGATGCCAAGACTAAACAGCGTATCGACTACCTCAAGAACTTCGGTTTCGCAGGAGAGACCGAGGTCGTCGGTCCTGGTATCAACAGCAAGATGGACGAGATGCGTTCAGCTTATGGATTGCTCAATCTCAAACAAGTCGATGCAGCCATCGAAGCCCGCCATCAAGTAGCCATCAAGTACCGTGAAGCGTTGCGTGATGTTGAGGGTATAGAGTTCTGGGACGACCTGCCAGGAGTCAAACACAACTACAGTTATTTCCCCATCTTCGTTGATGCCAAGAGGTACGGCATGACACGTGATGAACTCTATTTCAAGATGCGTGACAACGGTGTCCTTGGACGTCGCTATTTCTATCCTCTCATCAGTGACTTCTCCACCTATCGTGGACTTGACAGTGCACGTCCTGACAACCTCCCCGTCGCCACTAAGATGGCAAACGAAGTAATTTGCCTACCGATGCATCATAACTTGAGTGATGAAGATTTGGAAAGAATTATTCATATATTATTAAAAAAGTGATGAAGCAAAAAAAACTAATGTTACTTGGTGGGTTGCGGTATTTAATCCCAGTTATAGCTGCTGCTCATAAACAAGGATATTATGTAATCACATCTGATTATTTGCCTGATAACATAGCTCACAAATACTCGGATGAATATTGCAATGTTAATATTGTAGATAAGGAAGCCGTTTTAAGAGAAGCCAAAAGATTACACATTGACGGTATTATGTCATTTGCTTGCGATCCAGGAGTTGTAGCAGCTAGTTATGTGCAAAATAAGATGGGGTTACCTTCTTTTGGACCGTTCAAGTCAGTAGAAATACTGCAGAATAAAGACAAGTTCCGTGCATTCATGGCAAAGAATGGTTTCAATGTACCGCAAGCAAAGGGCTTTGACAGTGTAGAGGCTGCTATGGAAGAAATCTATTGGTATCCTTGGCCTGTGATAGTAAAACCTACGGATGCAGCGGGTAGCAAAGGTGTAACGAGAGTGGATAGAGCAGAGGATTTGAAGCCTGCTTTGGAGTATGCAATGGATCATTCCATATCTGGTCATATCATTGTTGAGGAATTCATAGAAAAAGCAGGCTGTTCTTCAGATACCGATTGCATGTCTATTGATGGCAAGCTAGTTTTTACTAGTTTCTGTGCCCAGCGTTTTGATTCAAATGCAACTAATCCATACACACCTGCTGCCTATAGTTGGCCTTCTACATTTACTAAAGAACAAGAGGACTATCTTGCATCAGAGATTCAAAGGTTAGTTACACTCCTCAATCTAAAGACTGTAGTTTATAACATAGAAACACGTATCGGCACCAATGGTAAACCATACATTATGGAGCTAACACCTCGTGGAGGAGGTAATCGCCTTTGTGAGATGCTCAACTATGCTACAGGAGTTGATATGATAACCGCAATCACTCGTGCGATGGTGGGAGACTCCATTCTAGAGCCTATTGAGCAGAAACCGTACAATGGTCATTGGGCGGAAATTATTCTCCATGCTGATAAAGATGGTGTGTTTGACCATTTGGAAATAAGCAAGGAATTGCCAGCTGAAATTGTTGAGGAAGACTTGTGGGTTGAGAAGGGTGATAAGGTGGAAGGCTTTGAAGGAGCCAATAATGCCATTGGTACTCTTGTTCTAAAGTTCCAGACGGCAGAAGAACTTGAAAAGGCAATCACCAACCAGCACAGTTGGTTGAAAGTAGTGGAAAAATAATGGAGGCAATAGGCGGTTACTTCTCATTGGAACTCCCATTACAGGAGAAATATCATAAGATTACTTTGGATTGAAGCAACGCTATGTGGAGCAATTGGCAGAGAAAATAGGATCGAGACTGATTGTTGACAATACACAGGCTTTCTATGCCCAACCATTAGAAGACATTGACACTTTCTATACCTGTCGTAAGTTCTTCGGTGTTGACATGGTGCCATACGTTATCAAGGCTGCCCTTGGAGAAGATTGCTCCGACCTGAAGATGGCACCCGTTAAAGGGTATTGGTCTAACTATATGGCTCATGCTAACGAAACGGGAAAATACGCAGGCATTGAATATGATGATAATTTTAAAAGGAACCATTTGGTAGATTTCGTAACAGATATCAAAGAAGGTGACTTTGTCCATAAATACCGTGATGCTCAGGATTGTGTTGGTGAACTTTTGCTGAGGTATAATAATGCAGAGCAGATGAACGATATTATTGAGAATATGGATAAGTACGTTAGAATCATGGTTAAATCGTAATATATTTAGCATTTTTGAGGAAAAATGTGAACATCTTTGATTACATGGAAAGTTATCTTTTGATTAATAATAGGAATTATTGTGTGTTTTGAAATAAAATGGAAGTATATTATAAGATTTTTAAGCCAGGAGAGATGGAAGTAAATAGGCTTGTGGATTTTTTAACAGAAGCTGATAATTATGCAATTCCTTCTTTGAGTACCCTTGTTAACATTGGGGATTATGCAGTTAAGTTGGCGGAAAATGCAACACTTTTTACAGCGTTAGTCGACTCACGGATAGTTGGGTTGTCTGCTGTGTATGTGAATAAAGCCCCTCTATTTTCGTTTTGTACATATCTATGTGCATTAAAACCGTATCAAGATGACATGGTTGGCATAGAAGTGTTGATGAATTCTATTAACTATTGTAAGGAATATGGTTCTGAGGCTTTCAGAGGAGAAATCAGAAAGACAAATAAGCCTTTGTGGAATCTATATAAAAGGCTCGGCTTTTCTATTGTAGAAGAAAAAGTTTATCCAAACACAGATGTCCAAAGTGCAATAATCGAATTAAAATATTAATAATAAAAAATTTAACAGTAATGGAGTTAAAAGAATTTATAGTTAACTTTGCAGAACAGTTTGACGATACCGATGTTTCTGCTATCACTGCATCAACTGAGTTTCATGAACTTGAGGAATGGTCTTCTTTGACTGGTATGGGGGTTATTGCCATGGTAAAGACCGAATATGGGAAGACCATTACTGGTAAAGAAATTCGTGAGTGCGTAACGGTAAAGGACTTGTTTGATCTAGTTTCTTCAAAATGAGTTTTAACCCCTTTTCTCTTGAAAACAAGACCATACTGGTTACTGGGGCTTCATCTGGAATAGGTCAAGGCATTGCCGTTGCCTGTTCCAAGATGGGAGCATCAGTTATCCTGAATGGGAGAAACCGTCAGAAACTTGAAACGACTTTATCACAATTAGAAAAAGGCAATCACCAACTTGCAATAGCAGATCTGACCGATAAAGATGCAGTTGCTGAAATGCTAGATAATCTTCCCAATCTTGACGGTGTGGTCCACTGTGCGGGAATCGGGCAAAGAGTTCTTTGCAAAATGGCTACAGAGCACGATGTTAATGAGGTGATGGACTCCAATTTCAAAGCTCCTGTTCTCTTGCAAACCGAACTGTTGAAGCATAAAAAAATCAACAAAGGTGCTTCTATTGTCTTTATTGCATCCATAGCAACATGGTCTCCAAGTATTGGCAATGCATTTTACAGTGCATCTAAGGCTGCAATTGTTTCCTATGCAAATTGCCTTAGTCTTGAACTGGCTCCGCGCAAGATAAGGGTTAACTGCATCAGTCCTGCTATGGTTTGGACTGATTTGATTATGCAAGGAGGCATCGACGAAGAGCAACTAAAGGCTGATGAGCAAAAATATCCATTAAAGAGATACGGAACCCCTGAAGATATTGCTAATCTGGCTGTATATATGCTTTCTGACGCATCAGCATGGATGACAGGAAGTAATGTGAAAATTTCGGGGGGTGGTAAGTTAAGTTGACGTGATTATGGCATATATAAAAGCAATATCATACTATCTGCCAGAGAAGATAGTAACCAATGAGGAACTGTTAAAGGAGTTTCCTGAGTGGAGTGTTGACAAAGTGGCTCAGAAAGTGGGCGTTAACTCACGTCATGTAGCTCAAGAAAGTGAAACGGCTGGAAATCTGGCTGAGAAAGCCGCCCTGCAGTTGTTTAATGAATACAGCATTGATCCAAAGTCAATAGACTTTGTCATGCTTTGTACCCAAAGTCCTGATTATTTCTTGCCTTCAACAGCTTGTATTCTGCAAGATCGTTTAGGTATTCCGACCTCTGCAGGGGCATTTGATTACAATCTTGGTTGTTCTGGTTGCATCTATGGGTTAGCTATGGCAAAAGGATTGATTGCTGCAGGCATTGCAAAAAACGTGCTGTTGCTTACAGCAGAAACTTACAACAAGTATTTGCATCCCTCAGATAAAAGCAACCGAAGCATTTTTGGAGACGGTGCTGCAGCCTGCTTGATTTCTACTGATGGTTTTGCTGAAATTGGCGAATTTGTACTTGGAACCGATGGAAGTGGCTATAAACATCTTATCGTTGAAACTGGTGCTTCACGCAAAAAGGAAAAAACTGGTGTTGAATCCATAGACGATGATGGGCATATACGACGTGAAGACTATCTTTATATGGATGGCTCTGCCATCTTCAACTTCACACTTGATGCTGTTCCGACCATGATGAAGCAAGTCTTGGAAAAGAACAACTTAGAAAAATACCAAATAGACTATTACGTATTCCACCAAGCAAATAAGTTCATGCTAAACACCATCCGTAAGGTATGTGTTCTGCCCAAAGACAAGTTCTATATCAATCTTGCAGAAACAGGTAATACCGTCAGTTCCACAGTACTTATCGGATTAAAAGATTGCATTACAAATAAGATTATCAAGACTGGAGATAATGTCATGATATCTGGTTTTGGAGTTGGCTTGAGTTGGGGTGGCGTGATATTGAAGTGGACGTAAGATGCTAGAATTATCTTAGTACTTAATCCAAAAGATCTACCATAGTTCAACTATTATTTCTCACCCTCAGAAGAGGATGTTGCATGGGCAGAAGAGGTGGTTCAACTCACAGCTGAAGCAAAGGCAGAAGGTAAAGACGTTGCCGTGAAAGACAATAAGTTCATCGGTCCTCCAATGCTGAAGATGGCAGAGAAGATTTTGGCCAAGCAGAAACAAATATCGAAATAGATTGTCATTCCAAGCTATATTAATGGTCACCGGCAACGAATACATCTTTGACAATTAGTTTTACTGGGTAGTATGAAAAAGCCAATTGATACATTCTCGACATTGGTGATGTCTGTTTTCAACAATAAAGGCGTATATGCGCTATTACTTGGATCAGGCATCTCTCTGGAAGCTAAGATTATGTCGGGCTGGAAAGTGACCGAAGATTTGATCAGGAAACTGGCGATTGCCCAAGGAGAAACTGTGCCTGCAAACCCATTTGAATGGTTCGAGGAAAAATACGGTTGCGAAGCTGAGTATTCCAAACTGCTGGAACAACTGGGCAGGAAACCTTCAGAAATGGAGAGCCTTTTGCGTCCTTACTTTGAACCAACTGAGGAAGATAAGGAATTTGGATACAAGAAACCAACTGATGCCCATAAAGCTATCGCAGATTTGGCAAGAAGAGGTTATTTCAAAGTAATCATTACAACCAACTTTGACCGTTTGATGGAGTCTGCTCTTGATGAAATCGGGGTTCCTTACCAAGTCATTTGCCACGAATCTGAAATAGTTAGTCGCGTGCCTTTATATCATCATCCATTGACTTTGTTGAAGATAAACGGCGATTATAAAGACTGCCGGTTCAGAAACACAGAGAGGGAACTGAGTGAATATCCCAAAGAATTGACGGACTATTTGGATGCTATTCTAAAGAATTTTGGTTTGATAACCTGCGGCTGGTCTGCTACTTGGGATAAGGCTTTGATACAACAACTGTTTTCCAATAGCACTCATCGGTACAGCTATTTCTATACATACCTTGGAAATAAAAGCAATGAAATAGAAAAGTTAGAATCAGATAGTCGTGGAGAAACCCTTCAGATTGATGGTGCTGACAATTTCTTTACAGAGATGAATGAACGAATCAAGGCATTGGAAATGATAAACGGGAAAAACTTAGAGGTAGACGCAGAAGTAGCAATCGCTCGGGTAAAAATGTATATTGCCGACCTAAAGAAGTTGATTCAATATACTGATTTATATGAGAATGTGACTGATCGTCTACTGAAAGACACACGGGAACTGGTTTATGGAGCAGAATATCCGAATGCCGCTTTGTTTGAGAAGGCAATAGCAGAAAACGTCAATGCTTTGTCCACCTTGTTGCCGATGAGCATCGTGGCTGTGCGTTGGGCAGAAAAGGATCATCAGGATGCAATCGTCGAGAGCCTTTTTAAGATAGCAAACAGACCTATCCAAGCACCCTCCCGATACTATGATAACACTGTCAAACTGAACCATTTGTTGGATACAGTATATTTGTATGGTCTTGGCATAGCCTGCTTGTATTACGAGAAATATGGCCTGCTTGACAAGTTGCTGAAAGTGAAGTTCCTGGAACACGACCATTATTTCAGTCCGTTTATTATCGACCAAGACAACTGCTGGATTGCTGATAAAGAGACGTGGAACAGTACGACTGGATACAGTCGGCTGAAGACTCCGTTCAGCACAACGTTGGGTAGGGTATTGAGGTCTTACTTCTCTATGATTCAAAAAGAGGAGCAGTTCTTTTCATACTTTTGTCTCTTCGAAAAGCTTTTGGCTATGTATTATCATTGGCTGATATGCAAGGTGTCGCAAATAGCAATGTGGCCGCCGATGGGCATATTCTGTTGGCAACCCGTATATTTAGAGCGCAGCCACATAATGGCATATAGTGAATTCTTTGAGGCTGTAGCAACAGAGCAAACCAATAATAAGGCCATCAAGAACGGACTCTTCGATGGCAACTATGACCAGTATAAGGAATCGTACGATGCCGTAACGGAGATGGAAAAGAAAGCCGCAGCGGGAATGTATTGAGGCTGGTGGAGAGGAAATGAATGATTAAATGATAGTTAATGGCAGAATAAAGCTTAAAAGATAAGCCAGTAAATTGATTATCTGTTTATTCTTTGTAAGTATATCGTGTTATGAATCCATTAGAATTTTCTTCCAAAACACTTTTATGCTATTCGGTACGTAAGAATGTTCGGATTGATTTGTCATGTTTGCCTGATGATATTTTCGACATCGTGCTTCAGGGGCTCGCTGATTCGAAGATGTGTGTTATGGGCAGTCCTTTTACGGGGAAATACATAAAAGATAATATGAAGGCAGTTTCCTTTGTCGAGATGCTGACAGATAAAATTAAGCCTTCTTATCCTCGTGTCTGCCGTTTGATTTCGTTTCTTGATAGCTTATCTGATGGAGAAATATTTAGAATCGTATCTGAAGATGCTCCTACGATGAACAAACAGTTGGCTGTACTGAAAATTCAAGGTGTTGCTAAGGGGATGGATGAAAGAGCAATACATAATGATTATCTAATAAGATTTGGGAGGCTCACTACAACCTTTCGCCATTATGCCTATGGTTATGATGGGATAAAGAATCCGGTTGGTGAAGGCTTTAAACCAAACCGAGTATGTCGATTTTGTGGAAAGAAAATGCCAGAAGTGTCCTTTAAAGATGTTGCTCATGCTGTTTCCGAAGGTTTGGGAAACAAAATTCTTCTTTGTAATGAAGAATGTGTTAGTTGCAATCACAAGTTGTCGAAACTAGAAAGCAATTTGATGCGCTATTTGGATGTTCGCCGAGCTATGGGTGGAATTTTGTCTAAATCGGACAGAAATGTTCCCTCTGTCGATGGCAAGGGCTTTGTTATCCGCGGCGATGAGAACAATAAAGGAGTTCTCTATATTGAAAAAGAATCTTTACCGCTAGATTTAGATACGAGTAAACCATTTTGGTGGAAATTGGAAACCACAGAGAGTGTAACCCATCAAGGAATCTACAAGGCTCTATGTAAGATAGTGATAGATTTGATTCCGACATCAGAGTTAAATCATTTTCATGAGACGATAGGATGGATTAATGGTTTGGTGATGGATAATGAACTGCCTCCATATTATGCGTCATACGACCGTAAACAGGTTCAGCAACCTACAATTGATATATTCTTAAGTGAAAAGCCAGGGATAGAACCATATTGTATGGCAATAGTGCATATCTTGGATGTTTTATTTGCATTCGTATTGCCAGAAGTAGATGTGGATAAAGCGAGATTCAAGACAGGAAAAACTACAAGGAATAACCTTTCTATAATAATGAAAGCTTATGGGGGAATGTGGCAAGCTGAGGATAGTTCCGAATATACTTTGTCTTGTCCATGGGTGAATTGGCTAGTTAATCCAAATGACCCACAAGTTCGTATTCTTCCCAAGTCAGATCCTGTATTTATGCGTTACAAAAGGAAGAATTTAAACCTGGGTGAAGTGGAGTTCCCCGTATTTACTCCCAATGGCATATCTTTACCGGTTATAACAAGTGCGCATTTTTTTCGCTATTCTTACGAACTGATAACTATGGCAGAATTACAACAAGTGTCTGTTAATTATTTGCGCTTAGATTGCCTACTCGATAAAGAAACCTCCTCAGCTACGCTCTATGCCGCGTTTAACTTTTCTGACTCTTCTAATAGGTTGAGTTACTTTGATTTTAGCTTTACGGCGCATGTTAAACTTGATAATTTCGACAAGTATATCAAGACTAGTGAATACTTCAGCATTGACTATCATTTGAGAGATTATCTCTGTGGCATGGTAATGGTTGCAGCAGATAACGAATTGAAAAAATATACGAAAGGTACTGCTTTAGAGCCTATCACATTGGATAAAGTACTTGACCGTAGGACTATTAGACAACTTTATTATATCGTACCTGTAGCTAGGAATAGATATATGAGAGTTAAAGATGCAGAGATACATAATTAATATTTTAGATTTGCGTATACCCACTATTTTTTGGTTATTTGTCGTTATAATGTATGGCTGATACTTTAAAGCAAAAGACATTTTGGGGAATGATATGGGTGTTTACTGAGAAGTTCTCCATACAAATCTTTGTTTTTATACAAGGAATAATTCTAGCGCGCCTCCTAACACCTGCTGATTTTGGTTTGGTGGCTATGGTAGGTATTTTTAATTCGTTGTCCCGAGTATTGATTGATTCTGGCTTTTCCACAGCCCTCATAAGGAAAAAAGCCCCTGAAGATATTGATTTTTCGACTGTTTTTAATGTTAATATACTTATTTCCTTTTCTTTATGCTTGATTTTGTGTTTTTGTTCTAGTTTGATTGCCAATTTTTATAATGAGCCAATTTTAGCACAGATTGTAACCTTGAATTCAATACAAATTTTTTTAAACTCTTTTCTAAGTATCTATTGGGTAAAAATGACGGTTAAACTTCAATTTAAGAAATTGAGTTTTATGAGTGTTTGTTCTTCTGTTCTTACAGGCATTTTGTCAATAGTTTTAGCTTATTTGGGATTTGGGGTGTGGTCTTTAATTTACCCAGGTTTTTTTACGATTCTAATTAGTGCTTTATTTTATTGGCATTTTTTACATTGGTATCCTGGTCATAGGTTTTCTAAAAATGTATTCAAGGAATTATTTTCATTTGGCTCAAATATATTGTTTTCTTCTTTACTGTCAGTTTTATTTGATAACATCTATTCCATAGTTATAGGAAAGAAGTATTCAAAACAAAGTCTTGGTTATTATTCAAGGGGGGCTTCATTTGCAAATCTACCGTCAACAACAATTACTGGTGTCTTGACAAGTGTTACGTTTCCAGTATTAAGTAAAGTTCAAGAAAATGCAGAAAGATTAGAAAGTGTATATCGTAATTTAATAAGACTTTCGGCTTTTATTGTTTTTCCTGTAATGTTAGGAGTGGCTAGTTTGGCAAGACCTTTTATTATATGCCTTGTTACTGAAAAGTGGGAGCAGTCAGTAATATATATGCAGTTATTGTGCTTTGCAATGATGTTGTTTCCCATTCATGCATTAAATGTAAATTTATTAAAGGTAAAAGGAAGATCTGATTTGTATCTTAGAATTGAAATAATAAAAAAAATCTTGATTTTAGTGGTTTTAATTTTTACCATACCTTTTGGTATTATCTATATGTGTTTAGGTCAAGTCTTTACATCTTTTTTATGTCTATTTATTAATACCTATTATACTGGTAAACTTTTAAATCTGAAGTTTATATTACAGATGAAAGATTTGTTACCTGTATTTCTACTCAGTATTTCAATGGGTGCTATTGTTTATGCTATAACATCTGTTATTGGTCCAAACATTATTAAACTGATATTAGGAATTATAATAGGCATCTCATATTATTTTGGTGTGGCATACATCTTGAAGATGAAAGAGCTTCTTTATGTGAAATCATTAATTGTTGACAATTTATTAAAAAAATAGGATATTCTATTTATGAAGAAACAAAAAATTTTAATTGTCAGACCATATGTGAATCATGGTGGTCCTATTGTTCTTTCAACATTATGCAAATATCTTATAGAAAAGGGATATGATGCAAAACTTCTTTATATTCATAGGGGACCGAAAAGAGATACAAATATGTATGTTTTTTGGGCTATATATTTAAAAAATATAATCAAGGTCTTTTTTGCATCTTTTTTAATCAAGTTTTTCGATAGTTTTAATAGTCGTATAATTAATGACCTAAAAGAACAGTATTCTGATTGTGTTGTCGGAGTGAAAAGGAAAACATTTCCCTTTTATAATAGAAAAAAAACAATTGTAGTTTACCCAGAAGGTATATATGGAAATTTCTTACATGCAAAAAATGTTATAAGGTATTTCCTTAATTATTATCAATTTGAAGGAGATCTTAATGCATATTCTTTAGATGATGTATTTATCTGTTATCGACAATTTTTTAATTGTGCTAGTTTGAACCCCCAAAAATTATGTGTAACGTTTTCTTATTTTAATAACCAATTGTATCGCCAATTTAATTTTGGTAAACGAGATGGTTCTTGTTTTTTTATACGTAAAGGAAAGGACCGATTAGATTTACCTAATAGTTTCGATGGACCTATTATCGATTCTTTAAGAGAATCTGAAAAAGTTGAAATTTTGAATACTAAGAAATATTGTTATTTATACGACACCCAAACGTTTTATTCATATATAGCAGCAGTTTGTGGATGTATCCCCATAGTAGTTCCTGAGCCAGGAAAAACGCGAGCCGATTATGTGGGTGAGAATGATATTTCCTATGGTGTTGCATATGGAGATGATGAGGAGGAAATACAATATGCAATATCCACAAGAGAGCAGTTGCTTAATAGCTTGAATTTTGAACAATCAAATAATAAAAATCTGGGTATATTTATTGATATAATTAATACTCATTTCAGCCATGTATAATTTCCAGTCTGTTGTATTATAGTCAAGAAACTTGTTTATGCAACCACAAATAACAGTTATCATACCGGCATATCGCCGAAGGAATTATCTCTTCTATGCTCTTGACCGCATCTTTGCTCAAAAAGATGTAACCTTAGAGGTGCTGGTCTTTAGTGAAGTTATGGAGCCGGACGAGGTGGATGAGGTGGAGAAAGCTTACCCGCAGGTAAAGTATTTTAAGACCGATAAATATAAAGGAGCAAGTAACAAACGTCGAGCAGGAATCAAAATGGCGAAAGGAAAATACCTGTATCTGCCCGATGATGATGACTACTTGACGGATGATAAGTTCCTGAAAAAGGCTGTTGATATTCTGGAACAAAATGATGATATTTCTATCGTCATGGGTTTGACAGATGTAAGCTATGAATATGCTGACAATACAAAAAACCATGTAGAACATCGCCCATTACCATTTGAAGGAAAGATTGACAGGATTGAGTATCTTCAAGGACTGCAGGTGACGATGAGTAAACCGATATCAACAGTCTCGACATTGTTTCGTACAAAAGACATGAAAGCTCGTGGCGTTGACCAAATGTTTGAGATTAGTGATGTATGTTTGTGCTTGAATGCTTTCATGTGTGGTCATGCCTATATCATCAATGAACCAGTCGCAGTTTACCGTTTCCATGAGAAAAATCTGACCTATTCTCTTCCTTATTGGTTTATGTTTAACGTGCTTCGTGAAAAAGAACGCATCTATAAGGAAGCAAAAAAGATATTACCACAACCAAAAGAGTTTTGGTATAATCATTTCCGAATCACTTATTTCTTCTATAAAGATGGTCATGCAACCTTCTCAGGTAAGATGAAAATGTTGTGGTGGGGATTGAGGCATATACATGGTAATAGGTGCTTGTTAGTGTTAATACTTAAAGAAATGGGAAAGAGTTTAATGAAAAGGAATTCTTGTACAAAATGTAATTCCAATATTCTCTTTTTACAGAGATTGAATTTGTTATAGAATGTGTCTTGAAAAATTTTGTATGCTAAATAATGTGACATATGTATTTCTGAACAAATCTTTTTTTAGATTTGTTGTTGTCGGGGTTGTCAATACGATAGTGGGTACGGCTATCATGTTGATTTTCTACAATGTATTTCATTTTTGCTATTGGTTTTCTTCTGCATCCAATTATTTCTTAACCAGTATTCTGAGTTTCTTTTTGAACAAATATTACACTTTTCAATATAAGGAAGGTGGGTGGAAGCCTGTCTTTCGCTTTGCTATGAATATTATAATTTGTTATGTTATAGCGTTTGGATTAGCCAGACCATTTGTCCGTTGGAGTTTGGAGCATGTGGAATGGGCTTTATCTTTGGGATGGGTTGAAAATGTAGCCATGATATTTGGTAGCGTTCTATTTGTTGTGATTAATTATTTGGGACAGCGGTTTTTCGCATTTAAGAAAGCATAAGAGATATGAAGAAGATTACTATTTTAGTTCCTTGCTATAATGAGCAGGAATCTCTCCCGGTTTTGTCAGAAGAACTGAAAAAGCAGATGGATGGTTTACCGTCATACGAATGGGAGGTTCTTTTTGTCAATGATGGTAGTAAAGATAATACTATTGCTTTGATAAGAAAGATAAGAGAGAAGGATCAAAGATTCTGTTATATTGATTTATCTCGAAATTTCGGTAAAGAGGCTGCAATGTTAGCAGGCTTTGATTATGCAACCGGTGATGCTGTGGTTATAATGGATGCAGACCTCCAACATCCTCCTCATGTCATCCCTGAGATGATAAATCGGTGGGAAGATGGATATGATGATGTCTACGGAAAACGACTAACTAGAGGTAAAGAGAGTTGGTTGCGCAAGAAATTATCATTAGCTTATTATAGTCTTCTACAAAAAACGACACGAGTTGAAATACTTCAGAATGTAGGTGATTTCCGATTATTGGATAGAAAATGCATTGAAGAATTAAAGAAGCTAAGAGAAACTGAAAGATATACAAAAGGCATGTATTGTTGGATAGGATTCAAAAAAACCTCAGTGGATTTTGTAACCCAAGATAGAATCGCAGGTAAATCTTCAATGAAAATGAGTGCACTTTTTTCTTTAGCTTTAGAGGGGATCACCTCTTTTACAGTTGCTCCATTACGTCTTTCTACCTTTTTAGGATTCTGTGTTTCTTTTCTTGCCTTTATTTATATGATTTTTGTCTTTGTCAAGGCTTTGATTTATGGTGATGCAGTACAAGGTTATCCCACTTTGGTGATTTTACTTCTTTTCCTTGGAGGGGTACAATTATTATCACTTGGAATTATTGGAGAGTATTTAGGGAAAATTTTTGTGGAAACTAAGAATAGACCAGTTTATGTGGTGGCAGAATATGAAGGATAGTAAGATTGTCTACATTCGGATACTCGTAATCTCATTTTTTGGCATTTTTTTTTATTTGCAAGATCAGTATGCATTGTCTTATAACGACGATGATGTATATCATTTTGTGGTACCTGCTGGAGAACGAAACTTTACAGAGGCATTAAAGGATTCCCTTACAGAGAAACATCCTATTGAAAATTGGTCTGACGTCATACAATCCAATATAAATTCATACCAGAATAGCAACGGACGTTTTTTAGTACATTGTATTGTGCAAGCTTGTTGCTCTTTTATGAGTATGGATACATTTGTGGTACTTAATACTCTTGTGTTTTGTATCTTTTTATATGTGTTGTTTGTAATTGTTGATGTGAAGAATTGGATTGAGGCGATTATAGGGGTATGTGTTCTATGGCTTCTTGTTTATAAAGGTTCATCGTTGTTCGGAATTAGAGCATTTGCTATCAATTATTTGTGGTGTACAGTAATCAATTTGATTTTTTATGTTTTCTTTACGAAAGTTTCTGATGAAAATCGTCATGTAAATATCTGGGAATCACTAATACTTTGTTTAGTTGGAGTAATAGTTGGCTCACTTTCGGAAAGTTTTAGTATTGGTTTCTCTGCAGCTTATGTGTTGTATTGCTTAAAAACCTATTATAGGGATAGAATCATATCACTCCCCGTGATTCTGATGGTTATTGGTTATTTGATAGGAACTGCAATTGTTGTTTTTGCACCAGGTAATTTCTTGCGTGCGGATGGACGAGTGTCGGGCTTTTCTGTGAATATCGCAGCGATATACCAAATGATAACAATGCCTATAAATATAGTTTATCTTTTAGCTCTTTTTTACGCATTGTACAAATCAAGAAAAAAGTTTATAATGCATGTTAGAGAGAACTCTATCTTTTTATTTGCGATACTGTTCAATGCACTATTTATGATTATCATAGCTTATAACGGGAAACATCAACAAACGGTGATAAACATGTTATGCTTGATATTGTTTCTGAAATTAATGAATGATATTAAATACTCAAAGAAATTTGGGGCTTTTGTTTGTTCGGTATTAATGATAATGAATATAGTGACGTATATTCCGATATTGCAAATAAGGAAAAATCTATATAATTCATATCATTCGTGTATAGCTAATGTTAAAGATGGTATTGTTGTATCTGAGGAATATGAGAAATTTACATATAAGGTTCGAAACAACCCTTTTGTGAATGAATATTTTATTTCGGTTATGAATATTGATGCTAAGGCCGTATCTCTTCGTATGACTCAAGGAAAAAATATGTATTTAATCAAAAAAGTTATCCCTTTTTCTCCTAATAAATTTAGGGAATATTGTAACACCAACAGAAAACTAATAGAAAATGTATTCAAAGCAGATTATAACTATATTATTTGTATGTTAAATGAAAAACGGTCTCCGCAAGAAATAAAGTTGGTATTTAAAGAGTCTTTCATGGGAGGGATGTTTCTTCGAAATCGGACATCTGATGTGTCTGCTTATCAACGCGTAGAATATGATGGAATTTATTATTATCTGTTTCCTCCAAATCTTCATTATGGAGAAATTATATCATTGGATATAAAACATTTGTAGGATGGATTGCACTCATATCACCATTTTTACCCCAACATATAATCGGGCGTATTGTCTCAAAGGAGCATACGAAAGTTTGTTGAGGCAAACGAATGACTCTTTTATTTGGCTCATTGTCGACGATGGGTCAACAGATGGGACCAAAGAACTTGTAAATACCTGGATAATAGAAAACAAAATAGAAATAGAATACGTTTATCAGGAGAATGCTGGCAAGATGGTTGCCCATAATCTCGCAGCAAAGCGGTGCCAAACAGAATTGTTTGTCTGCCTGGATTCTGACGACCAATTGACAGATACCGCTGTTGAAGAGATAATATCATACTGGGATAAACATAAGGATGACCGAGATGATTTACTTGGAATAATTGCCCCCAAAACAATAATTAATGAAGTAGGAGAAATCATTCGTACTCCTCGTATTCCTGAAAATATTATTTATACGACTGGCAGTGGGCTTTATCAAAAGGGGTATCGCGGTGAAACAGCAATGGTATTTAGAACCGAAATTCTTCGTAATTACCCATTTCCAGTTCAAGAAGGAGAGAAATTTATTTCTGAAGTGTCGGCATACGATGCTATGGATGAAAAGTATGTTATGATAACTTATAATCATCCGTTAATGAAATGTGAATATCGGGAAGATGGGTATTCCAATAATTTATTAAAGGTGAATGTTGCAAATCCAAAAGGCGTGATATATGTCAACCAACAACGGCAGAAAAGGTTAAACCGCTTCTCGCCTACGTTAATGAGAGAATACATCGCATATTCATATATCGCAAATTATTCGAGTAGAAAAATTATATCTAATTCTTATTATCCCTTTTTCTGTTTTCTGTTGTTACCTATTGGGTATTGTGATATGAAGAAAATTGTAAAATTGAAGTAAAACATAAAGAGGTTTGTCAAGATGAAGGAATGTATTAGTTATGTGATGAAATTTGTTGCGGAAATCCTTTGTGTAATTTCAAAATTATTTGTTTTCCCAACAAGAATGAAAGTGGAGATGGCTTACGCTTTGGTATCAACCAAATATAAATTCCGTTCACTACCTCCCAAGTATCCCTTACTAAAAACGTGTAATTCTGATATTATATTGTCGATAATAGTACCAGTTTATAATGCGGAAGATTTTTTAGAACGGTGTGTAACATCATTGATTAATCAACATACGAGTTTTAAATATGAAATTGTATTTATTAATGATGGAAGTACCGATAAATCTCTATCAATCTTAAATCGATTTGTATATGATTATCCTGATAGATGCCGAGTTATAACCCAAGATAATCAAGGAATATCTGCAGCGAGGAACAAAGGTATTGAAGTAGCATTTGGAATATACGTAAGTTTTATTGATAATGATGATTTTGTGGATGATAGCTATGTGGATATTTTGTTAAAAAAGGCAATAGCCGAGGATGCTGATATGGTTCAATGTGGATATACAAGAAACAATCAACAAGGAAAAGTAATTGGAAAGGATGTGATAGAACAGGATGTTGTAATTAATAAGGGTCATACTAATTTAGTTAAGTATGTTCATGGATATATTTGGGGAGGTGTATATAAAAGGGAATTGTTTAATCTAATACGTTTTCCAGATGGTTATTGGTATGAAGATATAGTTACAAGGCTCTTTTTGATGAATATATGCCAAAAGGTATGTATAATAAAGGACGCTATATATCATAAAACATTTCATCGGACTAATGCAAGTATAACATTGTGGAGAAAAACAGATTACAAATGTATTGATCAGTATCATTTAACTAAGGAACTCACTGACAATTATTGTCGCCTTCATAAGGGATTCAATGAAGTGCAATATAATATCGTGGTCGAAGAATTCGCGTTTATTTTGAAGGATAGAATTTCAGGTCTTCCTTTTAGACTTCAAAAGGCCGTTTTCGTTTTAGCTTCTGATTATATTAATACTTTTCCATATAGCTTCAAGTGCTATACAAAAGTAGATAAAAATTTTGAAAAAGTTTTGCGCAAAAAGCGTTTTCTTGCGTGGAACATGTTGTTCTTTTCTATGAAATTTTATAATAAAAGTCGATGGCTTCATGCTGGAATTTAATAAGGAGTTGTTATGATACCAAAAGTAATTCATTATTGTTGGTTCGGAAGAGGAAAAATGCCAGATTTGGCATTGAAGTGTATTGAATCATGGAAGAAATATTGTCCTGACTATGAGATAAAAGAATGGAACGAAGACAACTTCGATTTGGATATGTATCCATACGCCCATGAGGCTTACGACAACCGGAAGTTTGCTTTCGTAACGGATGTAGTTCGTTTGTATGCTTTATATACAGAAGGTGGTATATATATGGATACGGATGTCGAAGTGCTGAAACCTTTAGACCGTTTCTTGGTTCACCATGCCTTTTCCGGATTTGAAAGTGAAAGCGAAGTGCCCACAGGCATTATGGCAAGTGAGAAAGGTGGAAAATGGGCAAAAGAAAATCTTGCCTATTATGATAATCGACATTTTGTCAAAGATGATGGTTCTTTAGATGAAACATCAAATGTGAAAACAATAACTCAACTGCTTTTGCCTTACAATATCAAATTGAATAATACCTATCAGGATATTCCCGATATGATTACTATGTATCCCAAGGATTATTTCTGTCCGAAAGATCATCAGACGCGCGAGATACATCTTACAGAAAATACACATTGTATTCATCACTTTAACGGGTCTTGGTGGCCAAAAGGAGATCGGTTTACTGCATATCTAAAAGAAAAGGGTATGAATGAGTCATTGGCAAGAATTATTTCAAAAATGATATTTTTCCCGACTCATGTGGTTCAACATATATTTAGTGGAACTTTTTTCTCACAAGTAAAAAAGCATTTAAAAATTAAACAATAGCATCGTCAATGAAGATAATATTATTGGTTTTTGGAACTCGCCCTGAAGCCATTAAAATGGCTCCGTTGGTGAAGGAGTTTCAAAAATATCCTGAAGATTTTGAGACAATAGTATGTGTGACGGGGCAGCATAGAGAGATGTTGGATCAGGTGCTGCAAATATTTGACATTACTCCTGACTATGATCTCAATATCATGAAACAAGGGCAAGACTTATATGATGTCACCTCACGAGTGTTATTGGGTATGCGTGATGTTCTCTGTCAAACTCATCCTGATGTGGTATTGGTGCATGGTGATACAACGACGAGTACGGCGGCAGCTTTGGCAGCATTCTATCAACAGATTCCGGTTGGTCATGTGGAAGCAGGGTTACGTACACATAACATTTATAGTCCGTGGCCAGAGGAAATGAATCGACAGTTGACAGGACGAATCTCCACTTTTCATTTTTCTCCAACACCTCTAAGTCGTCAGAACCTGATGCAGGAGAATGTTCCCGAAGATCAGATTACCGTGACGGGGAATACCGTTATTGATGCTTTGCATATGGTTGTTGAGAGACTAAAAGCAGATAGCAATCTTGCATGTGAGCAGGCAAAAGTTCTTGCCCATGCCGGCTACGATGTCAATAGACTAAATGATGGTAATCGTCGTCTGATTTTGATTACAGGTCATAGACGGGAAAACTTTGGACAGGGTTTCATCAATATGGTTACTGCTATTAAGGATCTGACAAAGAAGTATCCTAATGCAGACTTTGTCTATCCGATGCATCTGAACCCGAATGTTCGAAAACCTATCCATGCAGTGTTTGGGGAAAATCTTTCAGATTTAGGCAACATGTTTTTCATAGAACCCCTGCAATACCTTGAGTTTGTTTTTCTTATGGAGAAAGCCACCGTTGTATTGACTGATTCCGGAGGCATCCAAGAGGAGGCACCAGGATTGGGAAAACCGGTTCTTGTGATGCGCGATACCACAGAACGGCCAGAAGCCCTTGATGCAGGAACCGTCAAGTTAGTGGGTACTGATTACAACAAAATAGTTGATGAAGTATCAACTTTATTGGATGATGCTACTGCGTACGAAAAGATGAGCAAAGCAGTAAACCCATACGGTGACGGAAAAGCTTGTATGCGTATTGTCAGTCATTTGAAGAAAGCACTTTGAATCAAGTAATTAGTAAGATAATCACTATGTGGGTACAGATACGAGATTTGTATTTGTATTTCTTCCGTCATGCCATTATCGTTAATGGTTATGTAGATGATCATACATGGAAAGGAATCCGCCATCGGAACTGGGGAGATGACCTAAACTATTATATGATTCGAGTGTTGACGGGACGACCAATTGTCTTCTATCATAATTTTAGAATAGCAAGATGGTTGCATCTGCCGAACTTTCTTTGTATCGGAACGTTATTAGACGGTGAAGCTTATAAAAATAGAGAAACAATCGTTTGGGGGAGTGGATGTTCTGGTGAAGACCGTGGTATGTCACGACCGAGGAAGGTGTGCTCAGTGCGAGGACCTATAAGTTATACCTATCTGCAACAGCAGAATGTACCAAGTCCAGAAATATATGGTGACCCCGCATTGTTATTGCCAATGGTGTGTCAGCCTAAGTGCAGGAAAGTTCAGGTGGAAGAAGGTGCACGAGTGCAGGGAGGGCAAAGGTATAAGTTAGGGATTATTCCTCATGTTGTGGATCAGCAGCATCCTGTCATCCAAGAGATTCGAGAGAAATATGCGGATGAAATCTTGGTGATTGATTTGGCACATTATGAGCAATGGACGGATGTGATTGATCAGATTTGCTCCTGTGAGAAAATCCTGTCCAGTTCATTGCATGGTTTGATCGTTTCGGATGCATACCAAGTACCAAATTGTTGGATAGAATTGACTGGGAATATTTCGGGAGGGTATTTCAAGTACCATGATTATGCTTCTTCTGTTCATCGTGAATTTACGGAACCAGCAAGAATAGAAATCGTGGAAGATTTATTTTCTTTGAAAACGACTTGCGCACAAAAAGATATTATTCTAAAATTGCAGAAAAACGTCATTGATTGTTGTCCATTTCATTTGAAACTATAACGTGAAAATTGAAACTCAAAATAAGTATTCGCCATTAATTTCAGTTATCGTTCCGATATACAATATGGAGAAGTTGATGCGGAAGTGTTTGGACTCTATATTGGCACAGACATTCACGGATTACGAATGTCTGCTGATAGATGATGGTAGCACGGATGGTTCTCCAACTATCTGTGATGAGTATGCTGCCAAGGATATACGTTTTAAGTCTTTCCATAAACCTAATGGTGGACTGAGCGATGCCCGGAATTATGGGTTAGCCCATGTTCAAGGTGAATACACCATCTTCTTCGACCCAGATGACTGGGTGGATGAGGACTGCCTAAAGGATATGTATGCCAAGGCACAAGAGACGGATGCTGATATGGTGATGTGCGATTTGTATTACAATGACAAATATCGGCAGAGTTATTGTAAGCAGGAACCGACAGGTTTGCACCATAATGAGGTGTTGCAAGACTTAATCACAGGAAAAGTTTTTGGCTTTACTGTTACTAAACTCATTCGTCGCTCATTGTATGCTCAATATCATCTTCAGTACCCTAAAGGTATGTATGGCTGTGAGGATCAATACACCATGTGTACTCTATTGAAGAATGATATCCATATCGCATATCTGCCGAAGGCATATTATCATTATATGCATGAGGGGAATGAAACACAGTCGCGAAAGTACGATATGAAGGTATTTCAGATGGATGTTCATACCAGGGATATGTTTTGCGAACTGTTGAAAGATACGCCATATCAGCAATTAGTGTATGAGTATCAATCCAGTTATATCCTGCATCGAGCATTCCTATATGGTTATAGAACATTTTCTTCAAAAACTTTTAAAGAGACCTTTAGTAGTTACAAAAATTTATGTAATGAGGTTCGCCCTCGTTATTTCAAATACTTTTATAAATTATCTCTTGCTAGCAGGTATCATACTTCCAGAAATCTTTTTGGAATGATGTATGAAACGAAACAGTTAGGAAAGAAGATTAAGCATCTCATTCATTTATGAAGATATTTATAGTTCAATCACATATCGGTGGAGGAGGTGCAGAACGGGTTGGCGTATTGCTGGCTGGCGGATTGGCACAACGAGGGCATGAGGCCTTTTTGGTGACAAACCTGTATGATGAAGTGAAGTATCCTGTCGATGAACGCGTGGAGGTGCTGAACATGGTGTCATCGAATCAACATAAGTTGATGAAATGGATGAGTGCTGTTCGAAATCTCAGGAAGTTGGTGAAGGAATATCAGCCTGATGTAATTGTCGGTATTATGCAACTAAGCTCGCTCATCTCAAAGCTAGCATGTGTTGGAACTAAGACTCATGTCATCATGACGGAACATGACTCGTTTGAGCGTCCACCATCGGCTCCGATGTCAAAAATGGAGTATTTCTGCAAATTTTATCTGAATCGGATCTATGAATGTGTGACGGTCATCACACAAGCGGATAAGGATTTTATCGGGAACCGTTTGAAAAATGTTCAAGTGATGCCGAATCCGTTGTTGTTACAACCTGTGAGAGAGATACCTCAGAAAAAAAAGGTGATTCTTGCTGCAGGTCGATTGGATGCGTGGCATTATAAAGGCTTTGATGTACTTATAAAAGCATGGGGGCTTTTAATTCACAATGCACAATTCTCCAGACTCGCTGTTGCTCGAAGGAGCGGCAAAGCCGAGCGGACAATTGACAATGAGGGGTGGAGATTGCAGATTGCTGGTACGGGTAGTGAGGAGAGTTTACAGTATCTGAAGTCGTTGTGCAAGGAGAATGGGGTGGAGGACTCTGTGGATTTCTTAGGCTTTGTCTCGGATATGGAGTCGTTATATAAGAAAGCATCGGTCTTTGTGCTGAGTAGCCGGTATGAGGGGTTTGGCTTAGTGTTGATTGAGGCGATGAGTCAAGGGTGTGCATGTATAGCCTGTGACTATAAGGGGAGGCAGAGGGAGATTATGGAGACCCTCCCCGGCCCTCCCTGTTTAGGGAGGGGGGCAGAAGTGCAAAATGCCAAGGGGGATCCATTCTTTGAAACTCCTACTGGGATATTGTGTCCACCAGAGGATGTGGAGGCATTGGCGGCGGCGTTGAAAAGGATGATAGGGGATAGGGAGTATCGGGAGCCTGTAAGGCAACCTGCTATTGAACGGTCGATGCATTATTCTATAGAGAATACGACATTACGGTGGAATGATTTGTTGAATAAAGTGAATTCATAAGGACGGAATTTATATGTTATATACAGTTTACTTTTTCTTCTTTTTTGTCATAGCGATTTATGTTACTCTAAACTATAAGAGAGCTGTTGGCTTAGGCTTGACATTTGTTGTTTGTGCTGCATTTGCGATATGGGCAGGCTTTAGGGACTTTACATGGGCAGATACAATCGGATATAGTATGGTATTTGAATATGAAACTCCGACCATATTTAGTTTCTTTTCAACGCCACAAACACCGTTATATGCAGAAAGTGGTTTTTTCTTTTTATCTTCTGTCATTAGAACAATTGCAGATGATCATGTAGTCTATTTCTTTATTATAGCAGCTTTAAGTCTTTATTTTTTGGGAGATGGCATTTCTAAGTATGGTCGGCTTCCATTATTGGCATTATGTGTTTATATAGCACGATTTATGTTTGGTCGTCATTTTATGCAGATACGAGGAGGGCTTGCTATCGCGATTTTATTTTGGGGAATCCAATATTTTACGCAAAAAGATTGGCGAAAAAGTGCTGTGATTATATTAATTGCGTATATGCTTCATCGCAGTGCATTATTAGCAGTTCCTATGTTTTTCATGAATTATCTTCCGTTAAAGAAATGGCATGTGGTGGTAGGCATTGTCTTGAGTATGTTGGTTGTTGTGACAATGCCAGGTATTATAGAAGCTAATGTGCAAGAAGCTACAGAGGATGTTAATGTTGAGCATTATGCGGATACTTCAGGAAATGATTTTAAACAAGAAAAGGGATTAGGTCTTCGCAATCCTATGATATATTACCAAATTGCGATACTCTTTGCCTTTACTTTTGCAGAAGAAAGGTTGAAGAAATTGACGGCTCATTATTACACATTGCGTAATGGCTATTTGTTCTCTACCGTTTTATTGATTGTGTTAAGTGGGTATAGAATTTTGTCAGCAAGAACATCAACTGTTTTTGCAACATACGAAATATTGATGGTTCCATTATTGATTTATATTTGTAATACGAAGAACCGGTATTGGGGCTATCTGGGAATTTTGCTGATTTATACTGCAATATTCTATATGAATATGAAATTAGTCTGATATGATAAAATAGGGGAATGGTGATTTTATTATTGAAGATTTTCATGGATATTGAAACTAGATAGTACTGGGTATGAGTATCGCATATATTGTTACTCATTTAGGGCAAACAGGCGTGAATCAGGTTGTAGCGGATTTGGTAACACAAATGGGAGCGCATGGACATGAGTGTCGGGTGTTCTATATGGAAGAAGTGGAACTGGAGATGTCATTTTCTTGTGAGACTGTTTTATTGAACAATAGAGAACAGTTGAAAGGTTTTGATGTGATACATGCGCACGGGTTGAAGCCTGAAATATGGGTGATGAAGCATCTTTGGAGGCATAGGAAGGAATGCCAGAAGGCACGACTTATTACGACACTACATTGTTATTGTTTTCAGGATTTCTGCGATTTGTATGGCAAGCTTAAAGGGATATTGATGGGAGGACTATATCTGTTGACCAAAAGATCTTTTGATCAAGTCGTGTGCCTGTCCAAAGATATGATGCGGTATTATGAGCGATGGTTGCCCAAGAAGAAACTGACGTATGCCTATAACACCAGTGTGATTGATGGGCAGAATCTGACTGTTACTGATGAAGAGGAGAAAATTCTGCAACAGCAGAAAGGGGATGGTATATTGATAGGAATGAATTGTGTGCTGATCTATCGTAAAGGGATTGATGTTATGTTGAAAGCGATGAAGCTATTGCCAGAGAACTATCGTCTGATTATTGTTGGGGATGGTAAAGAGAAAGCAAGTTTTCAACAGATGGCACAAGACTATAGTTTGGGCAATCGGGTGTTATTTGCAGGCAGACGTAAGGATGCTTACCGTTATTTGCCTTATTATGATATCTATGCGATGCCCTCACGTTCGGAAGGTTTTCCTTTGGTGCTGTTAGAGGCTGCTGCATGCGGAACAAAGGTGGTAGCATCGAGACTTCCTGTAGTGAAAGAATGCTTTACAGATGATGAGGTGATTACCTTTGATATGCTTGAAGAACAGGCTTTGGCGGATGCTATCGTCAAGGCATATCAGAATCAACAGTTAGGGGAACGGTTACAACAACGGTTTGAACAGGATTATGCTCCAGATCCTTTTTATCGCAGATACGATCAAATTTATCAATAAAATCAGTTCGACAAAGTACATTAGTTTAAAATTGAATTCAGGTTATAAAATCATCTAATGGTAATAGTTCTATGAAGAAAGTAGCATTAATTATTCCGTATTTTGGAAGTTGGCCAGAGTGGTTTGAATTGTATCTTTATTCTTGTAGTAAGAATAAAATGATAGACTTCTTATTCTTTACGGATTGTGAAATACCGTATAAGAGATATTCTAATACGTTTTTTCAAGAAATAAGTTTTGATGATTATTGCCTTAGAGTATCTCAATGTTTACAGATTAATTTTAGTCCCTTAACGCCAAGGAAATTATGTGATCTAAAACCATTTTATGGAATGATACATGAAAAAGAGTTACAAGACTATGATTTTTGGGGATTTGGTGATATAGATTTAATTTATGGTGATTTGTCAAATTTGATAAATGAACACATGTTGTCTAGATATGATGTGATTACGACGCATTCTCCTCATATTGCAGGTCATTTTACAATCATAAGGAAAAAATCTAAATATACGAACTTGCCAATTCAGATTAAGGGCTGGGAATCTGCTCTAAGTAATCCTAAAGTTGTAGTGTTTGATGAAGGGGCTTTCTCTGCTAAGGTCAATCCTTTATTGCGACTGTTTCGTTTTTTCTATTTTCGTGTCAATAGGTTCTTTAAAAGTGATAAATATAGAGATTGTCAAAAATTTAATGATTTAGTCAAATGGATTACGCCCCATCTTTTCTTTCATGAATGTTATTCAACTGTTTTTATGCGTAATGATGCAAATTGGAAATACAATCTTCAAAATGGAACTCTTGAAGCTACTACAGGAATACTCAGAATTCCCCCAAATGAAGGCATAACTTATGTTCATTTTTACTTATTCAAAGATACGATTCAATCATGTGGCAATCCCTGTTGGACTAATAATTGCTATCACATACCTAAAGGATACGATTTTGAGCAATCATCGAGATGTGTTATTGTCAATAAAGATGGAATAGCATTGCTGGAATAAGGTCTTGTAAGTGATAGAATTTGAGTTTTTTCAATACGGGATTGAGATTATAATGGACACTAAGTTTTCAGTTTTACTATCTCTTTATCATAAAGAGAATCCGCAATATCTGAGAGGAGCGTTGGACAGTATCTTCGCTCAAACCATTCGTGCCAATGAAGTGGTTTTGCTGGAAGACGGTACGCTACCTGAAAAACTGGAGTCGGTTGTTCTTGAATATGAACAACGTTATGAAGAATTGAAGGTAGTACGGTTTGCTGAGAATCGGGGACTGGGGTATGCCTTGAATGATGGATTGCAACATTGTTCCAACGAACTGATAGCAAGAGCTGATACGGATGATATCTGTAAACCGGAGAGATTTGAGAAGCAGTTGAAGGTGTTTGAGGAACACCCGGAATATGATTTGGTCAGTTCGTGGATAGACGAGTTCGTGGATTCACCGTCACAGGTGACTTCTGTCAGAACTTTGCCTGAGACACCTGAGGAGAATTTGAAATATGCGAAGTCTCGTTGTCCGGTGAACCACCCTTCGGTAATGTATAAGAAGTCGGCGGTATTGGCGGCAGGAGGGTATCTGACGCAATATTTTCCGGAGGATTATTTCCTATGGATACGTATGCTGATGAACGGATGTAAGTTCTATAATATTCAAGAGTCATTGGTATATTTTAGATATTCACCTGAAACATTCAAAAGACGTGGTGGATGGAAGTACGCCTGTGATGAAGCAAAGGTACAGACGCAAATCTATCAGATGGGATTTACTTCATTGCCACAATATTTAAAAAATCTAATTATTAGATTTACAACCCGTATTATGCCGAATTGGATACGTGGTTTTATATACCAAAAGATGTTGCGACAAGCAAAAATGAAGTAAAACCTACGCTCTCGGTCATATTACCTGTCTATATTTAATACAATGACAACGACACAACGCATATTCCTACAGTTTTTTCAGATGGCTCTATGGGGGAAGTCTGTAGAGGACTTCTCCTGGGGGGACTGGGAGAAGATTGACTGGGAGGGGGTAGCGGACTTGGTGGTCGTGCAGACCCAGGTAGGATTGGTGGTGGATGTGTGGGCGGCACTACCAAAG